>ERZ780168.343-NODE-343-length-58436-cov-39.021171_pt1 | contig 58436 bp, 49 predicted proteins | sample MGYA00510981_ERZ780168 | MGnify/ENA primary metagenome ERZ780168 (study PRJEB29588, sample SAMEA2158769) | human gut metagenome | biome: human gut; feature: human-associated habitat; material: faeces | place: Denmark | collected 2008/2010 ...
TCGCCTCTGCGGAGGCGAGGAGGGGGCTTTCCGCTCGCCCCCTCCACCCCTTCGGGCTGCACACCCATGCTTCTTGGATTCTATCGGAAGTTTTATGGTTCGTTTCCCTATCGTTTTCCCAACCAACACAATAAACCTGTAACATGGGAGTGCGCTGCGAAGGGGTCAAGGGGCGATCGCAGACTTCGTCTGTTTCTATTGCCCCCTTGTCGCGTCCGCAGACAAATTCTATTTTATTGAATAAACTCAATTTCAAAAAGGAGCTGACCCCCCTGATGCCACAGGAATCCAAAGCGCACCGTCTTTGGACGCTCTTTTCTTCCATGCTCCTCATCAGCACCTTCACTTTCGGCGGCGGATTCGTCATCGTATCGCTGATGAAGAAAAAATTCGTTGATGAGCTGCATTACCTGACCGAAGAGGAAATGCTGGACATGACCGCCCTGGCGCAGACCGCACCGGGCGCGATTGCCGTCAACGGCGCCATCCTCGTTGGGCGGCGCATCGCCGGGATTTCGGGGCTGATTGTCGCGGTACTGGCGACAATTTTGCCGCCGATTGTCATCATCAGCATCATCTCCATGATGTACGCCGCGTTCGCCGAGAACGAATGGGTACGCGCGGTGCTGACGGGAATGCAGTCGGGCGTGGCGGCGGTCATCTGCGACGTGACGGCAAATCTTGGCGGCAAGGTCGTGCAGTCGAAGGATTGGCTGAATCTGCTGCTGATGGCAGGCGCGTTCGCGGCGTCCGCTGTCTTTCACGTCAACGTCATCGTGCTCATCCTCGTTGCGGCGGCGATTGGCGTTATCCGGGCACTGCTGGCGCGAAAGGGGGGCGTATCCGCATGATGGTGCTGTTCCTCGTCTTTTTCCAAATCGGGCTGTTCAGTGTCGGCGGCGGATATGCTGCCATGCCGCTGATTCAGTCGCTGGTCGTGGAATCGCACGGCTGGCTGACGATGGCAGAATTTACGAACCTAATGACGATTGCCGAGATGACCCCCGGCCCGATTGCGGTCAACTCCGCGACATTCGTCGGGATGCGCTGCGCCGGACTACCGGGGGCGCTCGTCGCGACGTTCGGGTGCATCACGCCGTCGCTGATTCTCGTCACGCTTCTTTCCTATTTGTATGGGCGATTCCGTTCCGGGCAGACGATGCAGAACGTGCTGGGCGCGCTGCGTCCCGTGGTCGTCGCGCTGATTGCGTCGGCTGCGCTGAGCATCGTGCAGGTCGCGGCGGTGAAATCGGGCAGCGGCGTGTCCATCGTCGGCATTGTGCTGATGGTCGCGGCGTTCCTCGTCCTGCGCTGGAAGAAATGGAACCCAATTCTGGTGATGCTGCTCTGCGGCATCGGCGGCGCGGCGGCGCACGCGGTCGGCTGGCTGTAACGAAAATCTTCCGAAACCATTTGTCCGCCCTTGACAGGGATTGCTGCGTGTGTTATGCTCCAAACCGAAACGGTTAGTTTCAATTAACTAATTAGGAGACATACGCGCATGAATATCCTGTACATCCTGCTTGCCCTGGGCATCATCGGCCACGCCATCAACATGTACTGCGACCGCATCCTGAGTATCTTCCCCAACGGCACGCTGAAACTCGTCAACTACAGCAAGCTGAAGGAAGGCGACTACGCCGCGAAGCTGATGGAGGGCGTTTCGCCGAATGTGCCGATGCGTTCAGGCGTGCTGGGCGTGTTTGCCATCGTGCTGGAGTTCTGCGCATACGCGGCACTGGCGGCGTATGCGTACCAGAAAGCCCCGTTGTACGGCGCAATTCTGTTCGTGGGCACGACGTTCGCGTGCATCGTCAGCTCCGCGTATCACTTGAAGTGCGGGCTGGCGGAGTACATGTTCCTCAAATACGGGCGGGACGAGCGTGCCAAGGGCATGATGCTTGACCTGATGGGCAGCGGCGCATCCCTGCGCCTGTGTTCTTTGGGAATGATTACGTTCTACATCACGCTGATGGTTGCTATCATCACCGGCGCGATTGGCTTCCCGATTTGGGCGCTCGTGTTCACGATTCTCCCGATTTTCATCGTCATGTTCCCCCTGCAAATCGTCGACACGCTGCATATTGCCGCGATGGTGTCAATGCTTGGCTGGATGTTCCTGATTTAACCGCAAAAGGACTGCTGCGCGGGCACTTTTCTCCGCTCACAGTCCTTTTTCTGCGTTCGCCCTCACTCGCGCGGATTTTTTGCAAAAATCACGAAAAGTCCCTTGACAAACGCCTCGATTCGCGCTATAATAATCAATGTTGCGGATGACCCGCCGCAATGTGAGCTTCATATGGAGAGTTGGCTGAGTGGTCTAAGGCGCACGACTGGAAATCGTGTGTGGGCTTATACCCCACCTAGGGTTCAAATCCCTAACTCTCCGCCAGATTAGCATCGATTCGAAAGAATCGGTGCTTTTCTTTTGCCCTCGCAGCGAATCCTCCCCCCAGTCACCAAAAAGTGCCTCGCTAATAAAAAGTGCGTACTTGCGCCCATATCAGAAATGGTGTATTCTTTACAAGATAACCCTTTTCCCGAACGACCCACCTTGGAGGAACCCATGAGGAAACTGATTTCCCTGCTGGTGATGATTTTGCTGCTGCTGTCCGCTGCGCTGGCGAAAGTGAGCACCCCGACCTGCACCACCGTGACGCTTGCAACCGGCAGCGTCCGCGGCGGATTTCACCACGAAGATGCATGAGGTTTTCCCGGACTATGCGGGCGAAAACCATCTGGAAATGACGGCGGGATTCCTGTTCCCGGCAGAGTAAGCAGCAAAAAAAACAGGCTGTTCGAGCGTTTTGCACGGACAGCCTGTTTTTTGTCAGTATCCTGCTTTCTGCAATTCGTCCAGCAGTGCGCACTTGCGCTTGTAGTCCCTGCGCCACTGTTCAGCAAGGTCAGCAATTATCTTTCTTCCCTCGTCGGTGCCTTTCATGCGTTCCAGCTGTTGGATGACCTCGCAGTAGGCGGCGCGCGACGAAGCCGCTTGCATAGCGCGATTCACCATGTTGCGGTAGAGTGCCAGCGTGCGGGCGGAATCCCATGCCATCAGCGGGTCAAAATAGGTACACAGTCCCTCAAAATTGCTGTGTTGCTGAATCCGCTGGAGCAACTGCTCCCACTGCTCAATGGATGCCAGCAGGGGCAGGCGGATAGTGCTTGTCGTCGGCAGTTTCAGCAAACGTTCCGCCTCGTCGCGCCACGCATCGGCGGGAAGCGTCGCTCGAAGCGCATCAATCTGCTCCATGCTGTACTGATTGTACTGCTCAATGTACTGCCGAATCGCCTGCTGCGCAAGGTCAGGTTGATTCGCGCGCTGATAGAGCAAAATCAGCTGTTCGCGGCGCTGCTTGCATGGCATATATTCCCCGGCGAACGTCTGCAAATCCGCCTTGACCTGCTCGATGGCTTCCGTCCACTTTTCCGCCGCCATCAGCGTTTTCAGTGTCCGGTCATGCGCATACGGCACATTCCAATGCGAATGCCAGAAGCTGATGATGTCCTCCTGCGAAGCGTGCAGCTGCTGCATCGTTTTTTCACGCTGATTCAGCAGATTCACCATCGCGCCTCCACCGCGTTCCTGCGCATTCGGCTTCCATTCGGCAATTTTCTCGTCCAGCAGCGCAAGATTCCGCTGATGAATTGCTTCGTCCCACGAATACGAAAACAAGAACGCCAGCGGCGCGGTGAAATACGGCAGCGGCTGCCACGTCCGGAATGCAGCGGCGAACCACTCGTACATTGCCGACTGCTGGGCAGGTGCTGCGATGGCAAGAATCCGCATCCATGCATCGCGGCAAGCGTCTTCGATATCCTCCTGTTCAAGAATTTCATCGGCGGATTCAAGCATCATTGCCGTGTCGCAAACGAGTTCAAACGCCAGCATCACATGTTCCGGCGTCAGCAAATCAGCCAGTTCCGCATCCATCAGCTCCAGCAGTTCCTGAACAGGTGATTCCTCTTCTTCGTCATATTCCGCGTATTCGTCATACTCGTTTTCGGAATAGCGTTCGGCGGCGTGAAGCGTCTGCGTCAGGGTGCGCTGCCAATTGAGGCGGCGTTCATCCGCACGGACAGGTTCGTCTCCCTTGCACAGCATCAGGCGATTTCGGAGTGCTTCGTCCTTTTTCAGCAGCGGGCGAAGGAAATCCCGAAGCGTTTCGGCGGACAGACTGTTCAGCTTCTTCTCCCACTCCGGCGCGGGCAATTCCGCTTCCGGCAGATGAGTCGCCGCAAAGAGAACCGCCGCCATGTGCTTGCAGTTTGCGCCCTCTTTCGCAAAAGGGCAGGTGCAGGACAGAGTTGCCACGGCATCGTCTGCCAGCGTAATCTCAACCCGATACAGCCGCGTGCCTTCTACATCAGCAGTGATTTTCTCCTGCGTGCAGTGCAGATTTTTCACTGCCCCGGCACGCCAGTAATTGCGCCCGCGCGTAATCATCTTCGAGATAAAATTCTCTTTCCAGTCAGTGATGTGCATCGGCATTCCACCTTTTGCAAAACAGGCTGCCCGTTTTTCTCGGACAGCCTGCTTGCTTATTCCTTCGTCTCAATCTCAATGCCGCGTTCTGCCAGCCAGTTCGGCCAGTAGTCGTCGGTGTAGAGCAGTGCCTCGCGGGTGGAGGGCATCGGGGGCAGCGAACCGCCCGTGGCGTAAATCAGCGCGGAAATCGGCAGAACGGTGTAGCCCTGCTCCTCGTAGTAGGTCAGGACAGCATCAAGAATTTCCCAGCTGTGATTCGCATCGAGATGGCAGAGCAAAATATTGCCGGGCGCGAGCTTGGCGCGCGTCGTACCGTTCTTGATGCACTCCGCCACCGTATATTTGCCGATGGAGTCCTTTGTGCTCATGTTCCACAGCACGCACTCCATGCCTTCCGCGCGCGAAACGCTGATGACGTTGCTGTTCACGTCCCCGTACGGCGGGCGCATCAGGCGCGGCGAGACGCCCAGCGTTTCCGCCATGGTCTCCGCCGGAAAAACGATTTGGCGCATCATGCTGTATGGCCGTTCCTTCGTCAGCTGCGGATGCGTGTTCGTGTGGTCGCCGATTTCATTGCCCGCCGCCAGCACGCGCTTGGATTCCTCCGGGAACGTGCGGACGAAATAGCCCGTCATGAAGAAGGTGATATTCGTGTTGTGCTTCGCCAGCACTTCCAGCACCTGATCGGTGTTCTTGCCGCCGAAACCGCAGTCCATGCCGATGCCGACAAGTTTCCGCTCCGTCTCCACGTTCTTGACGGCGCGCTGTCCCTTCGCAACGACGGTCAGGTAACCGCCATCCGCCACACAGCGATCGCCCAGCCACACGCTCAGGCGGGTGTAGCCCTCCATATCAGCGGTTGGGGTGATAGAGAAGCTCATGTCGCCGCTCGGATTCGACCACTTTGCTTCCGCCAGCACTGTCCCTTTGTCATCGCGCAGCTGGAAGGTGTTGTTGCCCTTGACGATGGTGGATGAATTCGTCACCGTCATGCGGACACTCATCTTCTTGCCCACCGTGCCAAAGTTAATGCCCAGATAGAACTGCACGTTCGGCAGGCGCTGGATAGTCAGCGTGTGCTTGCCTGCACCAGTGTAGCCGTCGCCGCTCTGCAGTTCAAAAACGACCTTGCCGCGCTCCTCCACCACCTGCGTCGGAACGGTCAGCATGGTACTCTTCTGCCCTGCCGGGATGACCACGGAATACGCGCCATCCAAGCCGTCGCAGGTCAGGGAAACCGTCAGGTCTTTGTCGCTTGCGGGCGACACGTTCAGCTTCATCGTATAATCATAGCCGCCGTTGATTTGCCCGTTTTTCTCGGCAAAGGTGACTTTCACGCCGTCCGCCAGCGCGACGGACATCAGCAGCGCCAGCATCATGCCCAGCGCACAGAACCATTTTTTCATGTGCAGCCTCCATTGATCGTCGATCGTTGATATATCTGCTCGGACATACACGTCCACTTCTATTATAACATTGATTGAAAAGGAACACAAGTACAAAAAAACGCCGCTCCGCTTAACCACGTTCGGTCAGGCGGGGCAGCGCGAGGTGTCAGGGGATTACTGCTCTGCCAGCTTGTTCAGCATCTCAACGATGCCGCGGCTGTTCTCCAGCTGATTCTCCATGCCTTCGACAATCTGCTCTTCCGCAGTCGTCTCATCCGCATCCGCGTGCAGGACAACCGGCAGCTGCTTGCCGACGAACTGCTCCGCGAAGGCATCCAGCATTTTCTGCGTCAGACCTTCGATTTCATTTTCCAGCGTCAGCTTCAACTCCAGCACCGTGTTGTTCGCATCCAGATGCAGTTCAACATCAAGCGTGTATTCGTCCGGCAGCATAGACGTGATGGTGGTGGTAAGAACTCTTCCTTCATCAGAGGGTTCTTCCGTTGCTTCGGGTTCGACGGTGGGTTCTTCCGTTGCTTCGGGTTCGACGGTGGGTTCTTCCGTTGCTTCGGGCTCGGCGGTGGGTTCTTCCGTCGCGTCAGGCTCAGTGGCGGGTTCTTCCGTCGCTTCGGGTTCGACGGTGGGTTCTTCCGTCGCTTCGGGTTCGGCGGTGGGTTCTTCCGTCGCTTCGGGTTCGGCGGCGGGTTCTTCCGTCGCTTCTGGCTCAACAGCAGGTTCTTCCGTCACATCTGGCTCAACAGCAGGTTCTTCCGTCACATCCGGCTCAGCGGCGGGTTCTTCCGTCGCGTCGGGTTCGGCGGCGGGTTCTTCCGTCGCTTCGGGCTCGACGGCGGGTTCTTCCGTCGCGTCGGGTTCGGCGGTGGGTTCTTCCGTCGCTTCGCCGTTCAGCGCGCTCTGCGCCAAGCCAAGGTTCTGCATCAGCTCATCCAGCTGCGCGGACACGTTGTCGAGGTAGCCCTGCGCCGCCGCCTGATTCGCCTTTGCGGTGTCCAGTTCAGCGGTCAGCGTTTCCACCTGCGCCTTGTTCGCTTCGTTTTCGTCGTTCAGCACAACCAGCTGGGCTTCCAGTTCCGCCACCTTTGCGGTGGATTCTTCCAGCACCAGCTGCGCTTCGCGGAGGTCATTCTGCGCGGTGGTCAGTTCCGCCTGCGCCGTCTCCTTGTCGGCAATGGTCTGCTGGAGTTCGGTGTTGCTGGCGGCCAGCTGACCGTTGACCTCATCCAGCTGACTGGACAGGTTATTCGACCGCACGAACAACGCGACCATCACGATGACCGCCACGACCAGCACGACGATGAGTGCAAACAGGGAAACTTTCTTCTTCTCGCTGTTTTCCGGCGTGTTCTGTGCCGGCGTCTGGGACTTGTTTTCGGACATGGGAACTTCCTCCTTGCTTTGTCAGTCGAATCTCAGGCTGTGAATAAATGCGGCTGGTATACTATTCCCAAATGCGAATGCGCAAGCAGATAGCGCAAGTGAATTGGGGAATAGGCTCACTCCTCTGCCTGCCCAAGGAGCTGCCGTGCGGCGTCCACCTGCGCCTGAAGGGATGAAAGCGTCTTTTGCAGCGTCTCCACCTCTCCGATCAGCTCACTGTCCGGGGTCCGAAGGAGAGCGAGCTGCTGCGTGAGCGTTTCCGCCTGCGCCGCTAATTCCGCATTCTCGCTGCGGAGCGCCTTGCGCTGGGCGCGGAGTTCCTGCTCGCGCGCGGACGCTGCATCCGCTTCGGGCTGCACCGCCTGCAATTGCGCCAGCGTTTCCGGCAGGTCAACGTCGATTTGCGCGCGCTGCGTCTGCTGGAGCTTCAACCGCGCCAGACTTGCATCCAGCTGCAATTGCGTCAGCCGAAGCTGCTCGCCCTGCTGCGCCAGCCGAACCGCCAGCACACACAGCGCCACGCACACCACACACATCACCGCGACAAAAATGGCGCGGAATCCCTTGGAAACTTTCGGCAGCATGCTGCTTCCTCCTCTTCCAGTCTCGCCAACAGGGAGCCTTTCTATTCACTATTGTAGCATATTCCGGTACAAATTGCAAAGCAAAAGCGCTGAAAAATGCCGCTTGTTCGGAAAATTGTTACAAATCATTCATTTTTTGAGCCGCGTCGGCGAGACTTTTGGCGAGATAGTCCAAATTTTCCTGCCGGCAGACGGTATCGTGGGAAGTGTGAATGCGCCCGGTGATGAGTCCCACCCCCGCGCTGTGGTGGTATGCCGATACGCCCACCCCGCACACGAAGCGCCGATAATCGCCCGCGCCTTGCACACCCGCGCGTCCGAAGAACTGCGTCGACACGCCGGATGCCATTGCGTTTTCTTCAAGGGATTCGCGGACGGCGGCGTATTCCGGCTTGTCCTGCGCCATTTTCGGGGCGCTGATGACAAACGTGTCGCCATCGCCGACGCAGTTGAGGTCAACAAGCAGCTTCATCGTCTGCACTTCGACGTGCTGTGCGCCGTAGCTCTTTGCGCCGCGGCTGCCCGTCTCCTGATGATCAAAGAGGATGAACGCTGTCTTTTCGCGCGCTTCAGGGGACAGGCGCTGCATCGTCTCCAGCAGGGCGGCAATGCCGGATGTGTTGTCATTGACGTTATGCTTGTTCGCCGCGCCGAACATCATCAGCAGCATCAGCGCCAGATAGGCGAAAAAGAACGTCAGAATCAGCAAATCGCCGCTCTTCGTCGCCAGCCCGACCACCGTGCCAATCAGTAGGGAAATCAGCAGCATTCCCAGCAGCACCGCGCCCTGCGCGAGGATATACACCGGGAAATTCCGGGGGATGCGCAAATCGGGTATGCCGATGGTCGCCGCCGTATCGTAGTGGGCGCTGATGAGCAGTTCGGCATTTTGAGGGTCGCCGGCGACGATGTTGCGGTGGCGCAGCTTGTCCTTTCGGTTCATGCCGTCCACATAGGGGCGATACCCCATTTCGCGCATCTTCGCCATCACCCACTTCTCGAACGCCCGCTTCTGCGCCGTCGTTTTGCGGATGGGGAACTGCACGTCGATTTCTTCGCGTATGGTCATGCTTGCTCCTTCCCGACGACCTGCCGGAGGACGGCTTCCACCGTGTCCGCCACGCCCTGCAGGGTAATTTCGTCGTACGTCGTGTCATGTTTGGTATGAATTTTGCTGCAGTACCAGCCTACATGCTTTTTCTTGCGGCAGGCGCAGATGCCCACGCCGAGCTTGAAGTATTGGCGGAACCGCTCTTTTTGAGCCTTGCTTTTGCGCACCGGAAACCGCGCATTGACCTCCTGCATCCAGCGATTCGTATTCACTTTTCCTGCTCCTTTTCCGTGTACGGCACGACCTCCACCACCGTCAGCGTGTCTCCCTCGACGACAAAGCGAATATCCACCTCGCCATACGGCACGCCGTACACGCGCTTTCCGTCATGCTGATACGCCGGGCGCGGGTCTTGCGCGAGCAAGCCCATCACGGCGGGCAGATTCTGCTTGGGAACGTACTTTTTTAGCTTCTCCGGAAAATCCACCGTCAGGTGATGGCGTTCGGTCTGCTCGGTGAACCCGCCGACCGCGTCCGGCACGCTGTCCACATACGGCAGGTACGGCTTGATGTCCACAATTGGCGTGCCGTCCATCAAATCCGCGCCGGAGACGACGAGCGTGATGCGCCCGTTCTCCTCCTCCATGCGAATCAAGCGGACAACCGTCAGACCGATGCGGTTCGGGCGGAACGGCGAGCGCGTCGCGAACACGCCCAATCGGGTATTGCCGCCCAGCCGCGGCGGACGCACAGTCGGCCGCCAATCGTCCTGCTGCGCGCGGTCGAACTCCCAGAGCAGCCACAGGTGGGAGTAATCCTCAATGCCGCGGAACGCCTCGCGGACGCTGTACTTTTCCGCCATCACAACGCGGGAAATCACCTCCGGCACAAGCCCCGACTGCCGCGGCACGCCGAATTTCTCCCGAAAGCCGTTTTCGATTCGTGCAATGATTTCCATCCAGATTCCTCCCCTTTTCCATACGGGATAAGTATAGCCCACCCGCGCCCTCCCGTCAAGAGGCGGAAGCAGAAAGGAATTTCTGTCAGTTTTGCATTTGGCAAGAGGATTTTTCTTGGTTGATGGAGAATTATATTCGCAGGATTTCGCGCCTGCGGGCGCGAGGAGGGGGCTTTCCGATCGCCCCCTCCACCCCTTCGGTGCCCTTCCATGCAACGGTGTGGTTATGCTTATAAAAAGGAACCGAAGGCACACCAACTAAAAAACTTTCGGCAAAAATTTAGTAGGAAGTTGGCGACGGGCGAAGGAGTCCAGAGGGCGACCGCAGACTTCGTCTGTTCTCATTGCCCTCTGGTTGCCGCAATAAAGACCAGTATTGATAAAGAAGTCAACTTTGCTCCCCGCAAATAAAATAAAAGGAAAGAAGATTGCAAGGAGGTGAATCCCCTTGGTAGAAGCCCGCCACATTACGATGGATTTCCGCATCGACCAGAACCGCACCACCAACCTCAAGGAATTTGTCGTCGACACCCTCCGCCGCCAGACGCATGCCACCACCTTCCGCGCCCTCGATGATGTATCCTTCACCGCCGAAAAGGGCAGTGTCACCGGGCTGATTGGCCATAACGGCGCGGGAAAATCCACCCTGCTCAAAATCATCAGCGGCATTTACCCGCCCACCAGCGGCAGCGTCGCCCTGCAAGGCACGCTCGTCCCCATGCTCGAACTCGGCAGCGGCTTCGACGCGGAACTCACCGGGCGGGAGAACATCTTCCTTAACGGCGCAATTCTTGGCTACTCGAAGGATTTTCTGCACGACAAAGCGCCGGAAATCATTGCATACAGCGAACTCGATCGTTTCATCGACCGCCCGCTGAAAACGTACTCGTCCGGAATGCTCGCGCGTCTGGCGTTCTCCATCGCCACCGTCGTTCAGCCTGATATTCTGATTGTGGACGAAATTCTTGCCGTCGGCGACGAGCGTTTCCAGCGCAAGAGCCGCGCGCGGATGCTTGAGCTCATGTCCGGCGGCGCGACAGTGCTGTTTGTCAGCCATAATTTAAGCCAGATTCGCGAACTCTGCGACCGCGTGATTTGGCTGGAGCATGGCAGAATCCGCGCGCAGGGTGACGCAAAGTCCCTGTGCGACGCATACGAAAGGGAGGCAGCCCCATGAGTGAGCAGACGCCGCGCCGACGCCGAACGCGCGAGTATTATTCGCCTGAGGAGTTCATCCCGTACCCTGCGGCGGATTCGTTCGATGCCATGCCGCCAGACATCCCGTTCGATATGCCTCCGGACACGCCGTCCGCGCCCCCGAAACGGAAATTCCGTCTGCCGCCGCTGGGCGAATCGCTGCGCAGGACGATGCAATTGCTCCGTTCTGCGCGCCCGGATTTCCCCTTCCGCCGTCCGCATGGGGTCGGCGACTTGCTGAACATGCTGCAGGATGTGCTGCTGTGGCTGCCGAAGCTGACAGTACATTTGGCGCTGTATGCCTGCCGTTACCTGCGCGCATCCGTCCGCTATGCCGTGGAGGGCGCAACGCCGCTCTGGCAGGCGTTTCTGCTCCGCCCATACAGCTGGGCGGGGTTCTATCTGCTGCTTGGGGGGCTGGCATTCGGCGGTGTTCATCTAATGTCGCGCGGGTCAACGGGCGCATCGTTCGCCGGGTTCGTGCTGCTGCTCGCGCCGCTGGCGTGGGGCATCGTGCTGAGCTGGGCGGCGGCGAACGCGCTGCACCGGCACTGCTTCTTCTCCCGGTGGACGTTCGTCGCGCTGGAAGTGCTGTGCGGCCTCGGCATTGCGGGCGCGCTGCTGGGGTATCCCATTGCGCTGCTTGCGTCGGCGCCGCTGCCGCTGTGGATGCTCGCGGGCGTTCTGCTCCTGCGCCGCACGACGCTGCAATCCTTCTCCCCTGCCGCCATCGTCGATTTCTTCCAGCGCCTGAAGCCGCGCTGGGAACTGCGGCGAATCGGGCTGCACACGGCGGCGACCGTCAGCTACACTGCACCCGTCAAACACAATCGCTTCTTTATCGAGCTGCAATGTACGCATCCGAGCACGGGGAATGCGCTGATTTTGTTTCATACGTCCACCATTGAACCGGCGCTGGGGCAGAAGGTGCATGTGATTCTGCATCCGACGGAGGAAGACATATATGAGGTAGACTTGACGACGAGCATTCCGCGGATAAAAATTCGGAAGAATGACTTGTGGCGGAATCGGGAATAGGATAGCATCGGAGGTATCAGCATGGAATCATCCCTCAACATTCAGAAAATCGTCAAGCCCTCCTTTGCCGTCATCGGCATCGAAGGCTCGACAGACGACGGCGAAGGCTTCATCCCCATGCTCTGGTCAGACGCGAACGCCCACTTCGACGAAGTCTCCCCCGTCGCCAGCCGCGACGAAAACGGCGCGCTGCTCGGCATTTGGGGCGTGATGAGCGACGAAACCCGTTCGTTCCTGCCGTGGACAGACGGCTTCTCGCGCGGTTTGTACCTCGCGGGCGTGGAATGTCCCATCGACGCGGAAGTGCCGGACGGGTGGACGAAGTGGGTCGTGCCGGGGTATGAGTACCTTGCCATAGAGAATCGCCGCGCGGACACATTCAGCCGCATGGTCGATTACTTCCGCGAAAACGGCGTGAAGCTCGTCGGCGCGGTGCAGGAATTCACCGACCCGAAAACGCAGCAGGAGTATCTGTACTTTCCGATTCGGGCATTATGACAGCTTGACGCATTCCCAAACGGATGCTATAATACCCCATGAATCTGATGCAGAGGTGAACATGATGGCAGAAGAATGTACGCATGACTGCTCCTCGTGCGGGAGCGCGTGCGCATCGCGGCAGAAGCCGCAGAGTTTGCTTGCCCCGGCAAACGCAGGCAGCCGGGTGAAGAAGGTCATCGGCGTCGTCAGCGGCAAAGGCGGCGTGGGAAAATCACTGGTGACAGGTCTGCTCGCGTGCGAAACGGCGCGGCGCGGGAAAATCGCCGGGGTGCTGGATGCGGACATCACCGGGCCGAGTATGCCGCGCATTCTGGGCATCCGCGACAAGGCGGTCGGCAATGAGCTGGGCATCCTGCCGCAGGAAGCCGAAAACGGCGTGAAGGTTATGTCCATCAACCTGCTGCTGGAACACGACACCGACCCCGTTATCTGGCGCGGCAGCCTGATTGCGGGCACGGTGAAGCAGTTCTGGACGGATGTGTGCTGGGGGGATGTGGACTGCCTGTATGTGGATATGCCGCCGGGAACGGGCGACGTGCCGCTGACGGTGTTCCAATCGCTGCCGGTGGATGGCATCGTGATTGTCTTAAGCCCGCAGGAGCTGGTCGGCATGATTGTGGAAAAAGCCGTCAAAATGGCGCAGATGATGAACATCCCGGTGCTGGGCTTGGTGGAAAACATGGCGTACATGACCTGCCCGGACTGCGGCAAGCGCCTGTACCCCTTCGGCGAAGGGCGCACGGCGGATGTCGCAAAGCAGTATGGACTGCCGATGCTGACGCAATTGCCGATTCAGCCCGAACTTGCCAAGAAGTGCGACGAAGGCCGCTTGATGGACATTCAGCTGCCGGAAATGGGCAAAGCAGTGGATGCCGTGCTGAAATGCAAGGTTCGCAAGCACGAATAATCGAATCCCGTCGGAATAGATGGGTTATCACAAGACAGTAAAATGACGGAGGCTGAATCCAAGAATAAATTCCACAAAGAAAAGGAATAATGCCTTTAGCATAATTTTTTCCAATGCATTCGTAAATATTTAGAAATAAATGAATATCATCAGCAGATTATACTACCTGTTGATTTGGGGATAATGATATGAAATTTGAATTAGATGATTATCATCGCAATCTGTCTGACCGCGAGTTGATTGACGATTTAAAATATGTGGCTGATTTAATTAAAAAGAATACTGTTACAATAGATGAATACAATGAATGTGGACATTTTCACGCTACAACGTTAACTCGGCGATTCGGCTCTTGGTTTAAATGTTTGGAGTATGCCAATCTTGCACCATCAAGGTCGAAAATCGGAATATCAAATGAGGAATTATTTGAAGAAATCGAAAATATATGGACGAAACTTGGCAAACAACCCTCTTATGCACAAATGCGTGATATGGCGCGTTTTTCAGTTGGTACATATGAAAAAAGGTTTGGAGGGTGGAGAAATGCTCTTAATGCATTTGTAGACTATATTAATGGTAGCGGCAATCCTCTTGATAATCCCGAACAGACACACTGCAATGCACACCAAAAAGATGAGAAGCATAAATCTTCTCGTTCAATAAGCCTTAGAATAAGATTTCTGGTGCTAAAGCGTGACAATTTTAAGTGCTGCAGTTGCGGTGCGTCACCAGCAAAAGATCCATCTGTTGAATTACATGTTGACCATATCCAGCCCTGGTCTAAAGGCGGTGAAACGATTGTTGATAACTTACAGACGTTATGCTCAAAATGTAATATAGGAAAAAGTGATTTGGATTAATTTACGGTTCGATTTATAAGTGTTTTAGTTACTATACTATAAATGATCTAATCTGAAAAATGCACAGAAACCACAATCATCCAGTAACTTTTGCGAATAAGTATGTCGTGATAAGCCGTAATGAATGACCCAATAGTTTTCTTTCTTCATGCTTTGTGCATTCTTTACTATCTGCTTATTTGTAGTTATAGATATAAGCAACCCTCCGTATGTACTGATCATATGGAGGGTTAACCGTTTTTATGCCCCTGGTCTATCGCCCAACGAGCCTTTTTTCGTGCCAAAATGGTTTTCGCGGCAGGAGAATCCATCTCGTTTGTCGAAATATATTTTTTTCAGCGGAACAAATCTGCGTTTTTCTCCGTCTAATCCAGCGGAAAGGGAGGAAAAGCGCCGCTTGTTTCGTTATATCATTGGAAGGCGCGGGCTTTTCGCCACTTTCCGGCAGGGGAAGTGCAATTTAGCCCTTGCACACTGCCCGATAAATGTGTACAATATAGATGGGCGATTGCCCATACGCCTCTTTCCGGCAAATCCGGCAGGAGGATAACGCTTGCTCCGCTCGCCCTGAGTGTGAAGGAAGGGAATTATCATCATGAAGAATCATGCCGCTGCAACTACTCGCAACCGCATTTTCAAGGGCGCTGCCCTGTGCGGCGTTTTGGCGCTGTCCATGACGCTGACGGGCTGCTTTGTGCCGCCGGACGACCTGTCAGGCGACCTGTCCAATCAGGGTGTTGTTTACAATACGGTTGCTGTCACAGCGCCCCCGCGCACCGCCACGCCCACTCCTTCGCCCACGCCGACGGTTGAATCCGTTTTCAATTTCGGCACGAACACCGTCATGCCGACGACACAGCCAGGCGTGATTACGTCCAACGGCATTGTCACCGTGGTGACCACGCCGCCCGGCAGCATCGCCACCACCGCGCGGCCGACCGCAACACCCACGCCGACTGCGGCTGCCGTTCTCAAAAAAGGCTCGTCCGGCGCTGATGTCAAGACGCTCCAGCGCCGCTTGAAGCAGCTGGGCTACTACACCGGCAGCGTTGACGGCGATTTCGGCGACGCGACGGAGAAGGCGCTGCGCGCGTTCCAAGACCGCAACAATCTGCTGGTGGACGGCATCGCGGGCAAATCGACGATGGCAAAGCTGAACAGCTCCAACGCTGTCAAGGCAGCCGCCGCAACCGCTACTCCGCGCAAGACCGCAACCCCCAAGCCGAAAACCACCGCGACCCCAAACCTCTCCACTGAGTATTATCTCCAGAGTGGTTCGTCCGGCACACGCGTCCGCACGCTGCAGGCGCGCCTGATTGAACTGGGCTGGATGGCGGGTTCGCCGGACGGCAACTACGAGGGTGCGACAGAATACGCCGTCAAGGCGTTCCAGAAAAAGTACAAGAGCCTGTATACGGACGGTGTCGCCGGGCCTTCGACGCTGCAAACGCTGTATTCTTCCTCCGCGGCGAAATCCTCCACGCCCGTTTCCTCCATCGGCACTACGCTGGAGTCCGGCATGAAGAACAGCGGCGCCGTCAAGGCGATGCAGACGCGCCTGAAATCCTTGGGCTACCTGACCGGCACAGCGGACGGCTCTTTCGGCGACGCAACAAAGGCGGCAGTGATTGCCTTCCAGACAGCGAACGGCCTGAAGGCGGACGGCAAGGCGGGCACATCCACCCTGAACCGCCTCTATTCCGACGCAGCGATTGCTGCCAGCTCCATGCCGACGGCGACCGCTTCCACCTCCGTGGACGGCTACACGACGCTCTCCGAGGGCGACACCGGCACGGCGGTTCGCAATCTCCAGAAGGCGCTGAAAAACAAGGGTTACTATTCCGGCAGCGTGGACGGCAAATACGGCGCGGCAACGACGGCAGCAGTCGTCGCGTTCCAGTCGGCGCAGGGCTTGCGTGTGGACGGCAAGGCAGGTCCCGCGACCCAGCGTGCGCTGTTCACCACCTCCAGCAGCACGGATACATCCAAGTACACCACGCTCCGGCCGGGTGACAGCGGCGCGGCGATTCGCCAGCTGCAGACGACGCTGAAGCAGAAGGGCTATTATACCGGCACGATTGACGGCGATTACGGCTCCGGCACAACGGCGGCGGTCAAGGCGTTCCAGAAGAAGATGAACATCACGCCGGTGGATGGCATTGCGGGCGACAAGACGCTGACGCTGCTGTACTCCTCTGACGCGGTGGACAGCGACGAATACGCGACGCTGCGCCCCGGCGACACGGGCGCGGCAGTGCGCACCATGCAGGCGACGCTGTACGAACTGGGCTACTACGACGGCTCGCGCGACGGCGTGTACGGCGCAACGACGCAGGATGCTGTCCGCGCATTCCAGATTCGCAACAAGGTGACGCCGGTGGACGGCATCGCGGGCAACAAGACGCTGACAAAACTGTACAGCGGCACTGCGGTTGCGGCGGCGGCGAAAACAACGGAGTACAAAACGCTCCGCAAGGGCGACCGCGGCGACGAAGTGGTGCAGATGCAGGACAGCTTGCAGCAGCTTGGCTATCTGGCAGCCGTCACGGGCTATTACGATGATGCGACCGTCGCGGCGGTTCGCTCCTTCCAGTCCCGCAACGGGCTTTCCGTGGACGGCTCTGCGGGGCAGGAGACCCTCGCGGTGCTCTACGGCAGCAATCCCCGTGCGGCATATTAAGGGGAGACGCAAGTGGATTTGCCCCTTAAACCCCACCAGAGGCTCTGCCTCTGGACTTCGCGAAGGGTCTTCGACCCTCTCGACACCCTTCTCGCGATTGAGTTGAGCACACTTTCATACAGTGTCCGCGTGTTTATTTCTAAGAATACAGTCCAGCTTGGCGCGTTTGCACGGCTGGACTGTTCTCTTATCCACAGCTTTTCCCCGTCTTCCACCGAAAGGAGGGATTTCTGTGCAGAAAATCCGCTTTCTCCCCCTGCTGTGCGTTGTGCTGATGCTCTTCACCGCCCCGACCCTGCTCGCCCAGCAGGAACCGGATACGCCCTATCCGGCGGAAACCATGCTCTCTGTCCGCATGATGCCGCCCGGCGAACGTAGTCTGCGCAATTTCCTGTATCCAAAGCTCATGGCGCAGAAAGGCAGCATTCAACTTCCCGCCGGAACGTCCTACAATCTGCTGGTACAGACCTTGGATAACATGCGCAACGACTATCCGGAGCTGTTTCACATCGAATCCTACCGTGTCCATTATCAGCGCAATCAGCCGGATGCCGCACAAAGCATTTCACCGCGCTACCTTTGTTCCGCCGAAGAAGCATCAGCCTTGCGCAAACAGCTGCTGGAAACAGCACAGTCGTGGGTGGACGAAAATCCCGACCCGCTGGCGCTGTACGAGCGGCTTGTACAGAATACAACCTATTCACCCGACAGCATGTGGCAGCACGCGGCCGTGGGCGCTTTGCTGTATGGCGAAGCCACCTGCGCAGGATATGCCCAGGCGATTTCACTGCTCTATCGGCTTGCGGGCATTCCATGCGCGACCATCATCGGCGAAGCGTCAGACACAAGCGGCGAAACCGGTTTGCATGCATGGAACGTGACCAATTTCGGCTTTCTTGACGCAACATGGGGGGCCGCTTTCGATGGGCATGTGTTCCACAGCAACTACGCCATGGGTGAAGCGGATATGTCCATCGACCACACGCCCAATCGCGGGTACACTTTCCCCGACCTGAGCGGCGTTCCGAACTACTATCAGGCGCACGGGCTGTACGTCTCCACCGAGCAGGAACTGCTGACCCAGCTGATGCGTCTTGTGGACGGTGAAACCGTGGAGATTCAGCTTTCGCCCGACCTGTACGCACGGTATACAGCGGCTATGAAGGACAAGCCGTCCGATATTGTCACCTTTTGCGCCGAAGCAGCCGGGGCGGAAATTCCCTTCTACGACCCATGCCGCATCCTGTCCGATAAGGCGCATCGCGTTCTGCTGCTGATTCCCCACCCTGAATTGGCGGAGCAGTAACAGCAGTTTGCACGAGCGTAAAGGCAGATTATTGCCCCTGAGCACTTGCATGTTCGGGGGCTTTCATGTTATAATGAAAGAGTAGTGTGTCTATTCGGGAATAGGTGCGCTCATATGATTGTGATTTTCCAAATATTATCAGAAATTGTTTCTATATTGAAAGGAGAACTTTATGTTCGATTGGGTCAAAAAACTGCTGGGCAGCAGCAATGACGCGGAGGTCAAAAAGCTGCAAAAGACGGTCAACGCCGTGGAAGCCCTCGAAGATGAATACAAGGCGCTGACGGACGATCAGCTGCGTGCCAAGACGGATGAATTCCGCACGCGCTTGCAAAATGGCGAAACCGAAGATGACATTCTGCCCGAAGCGTTCGCCGCCATCCGCGAAGCCGACGCCCGTGTGCTGGGGATGCGCCCGTACCGCGTGCAGGTGATGGGCGGTCTGGTGCTGCATCAGGGGCGCATCGCCGAGATGAAGACCGGCGAGGGCAAAACGCTGGTGTCCACCCTGCCCGCGTACCTGAACGCGCTGTCCGGCAAGGGCGTGCACGTCGTAACCGTCAACGACTATCTGGCGCGCCGCGACAGCGAGTGGATGGGCAAAGTCCACCGCTTCATGGGGCTGAGCGTCGGTCTGATCGTCCACGATCTGGACAGCGCCGAACGCCGCGCTGCTTACGCCTGCGACATCACCTACGGCACGAACAACGAGCTGGGCTTCGACTACCTGCGCGACAACATGGTCATCCGCCAAAGCGAGCTGGTGCAGCGCGGCCACAACTTCGCCATCGTCGACGAAGTGGACTCCATCCTGATTGACGAAGCGCGTACCCCGCTGATTATCTCCGGCGCGGGCGACAAATCCACCGACCTCTACGCAAAGGTGGACGCGGTCGTCCGCACGCTCAAGCGTGACGTTCACTTCGAGATTGAAGAGAAGAAAAAGGCCATCAGCCTGACCGACGAGGGTGCCCAGCGCGTCGAAGCCGCGTTCGGCATCACCAACATCAATGACGCGGAAAATGCCGAGCTGAATCACCACGTCAGCTGCGCCCTGCGCGCCAACTTCCTGATGAAGCGCGACGTGGACTACGTCGTCAAGGACGATCAGGTCATCATCGTTGACGAATTCACGGGCCGCCTGATGATTGGCCGCCGCTACTCCGAGGGTCTGCATCAGGCGATTGAAGCCAAGGAGCATGTGACCATTGAGCGCGAAAGCCGCACACTGGCGACCATCACCTTCCAGAACTATTTCCGCATGTACCACAAGCTCTCCGGCATGACGGGTACGGCGAAGACGGAAGAGGACGAGTTCCAGAACATCTACTCGCTGGACGTCGTGCAGATTCCGACCAACAAGCCCAACATCCGCAAGGACTTGGACGACATGGTCTACAAGACGAAGAAGGCGAAGTTCAACGCCGTTGTGGACGCGATTGCGCAGGTGCACGCCAACGGTCAGCCCGTGCTGGTCGGCACGGTCACGGTCGAAACGAGCGAAATGCTCTCCGCCATGCTCCAGCGCCGCGGCATCCAGCATGAGGTGCTGAACGCCAAGAACCACGCCAAGGAAGCTGAAATCGTCGCGCAGGCAGGCCACTGGGGCGCCGTCACCATTGCCACCAACATGGCTGGCCGCGGCACGGACATTCTGCTGGGCGGCAACCCGGAATTCCTCGCTCGCCGCGCCATGCGTCAGGACGGCTATGACGAGGAAATCATTGAAGCCGCGACGGGGCACGCGGAAGATGTGTCCGACGAAATTCTCGCCGCGCGCGAAAAGTACCAGTCCCTCTACAAGGACTTCAAGCGCACCACCGACGAAGCGCATGACCGCGTGCTGCAAACCGGCGGTCTGCACATTATCGGCACGGAACGCCATGAATCCCGCCGCATTGACAATCAGCTGCGCGGCCGTGCGGGCCGTCAGGGCGACCCCGGTTCGACCCAGTTCTTTATTTCGCTGGAGGACGACCTGATGCGTCTCTTCGGCGGCGACCGCATCATGCCGATGGTCGAGCGTCTGGGGCTCAAGGACGACGAGCCGCTTCAGGCGGGAATGCTCACCAAGCAGATTGAATCCGCGCAGAAGCGCATCGAGGGTCGCAACTTCGAGATCCGCAAGCACGTTCTGGAATACGACAACGTGATGAACCGCCAGCGCGAGATTATCTACGGTCAGCGCCGCCGCGTGCTGATGGGCGAGAACGTCCGCGACAACATTATCGGCATGGCGTACAAGCTGATTGACGCCGCGCTCTCCCGCCACTGCGCGTCTGATGACGGCACGGATTGGGATATTCCGCAGCTGACGAATTATCTGGAAAACCTGTGCATCCACCACGGCAAGATTGCCGAATTGGAGGATGTCGTCCGCTCCGGTGACCGCGACGCGCTGGCGCAGGCGCTCAAGGACGACGCGAAGGCGTTCTACGAGGAGCGCGAGACGGCGCTGGCGGAAATCGGGCTGGACATGCGCGAAGTGGAGCGCGTTGTGCTGCTGCGCGCGGTGGATGTGCGCTGGATGGATCACATTGACGCAATGGATCGTCTGCGCGACGGCATCGGCTTCCGCGCGTACAGCGGCAAGAACCCCGTCACCGAGTACCAGATTGAAGCGGGCTACATGTTCGACGAGCTGAATCACCTGATTCGCGAAGACACGGTGCGCCGCATGTATCAGCTGCGCATTGAGCGCACGCCGGAACGTGTGCAGGCAGCGGTTCGCCCCGTCGAGGGCAAGCCGATTGTGCCCGGCAACGGTCAGCCGCGCCAGCCCAAGCGGGTGAAGCCGTCGGAGCGCGTTGGCCGCAACGACCCCTGCCCCTGCGGTTCGGGTTTGAAGTACAAAAACTGCTGCGGGAAGGACAAAGAAACAAGGGAGTAACTCCCTTGACCCATTTTCGCGATTGAGTAGGTGGCAATTCCAATGTAATTTTCGCGTGTTTATGCAGGGATTTCGCGTCTGCGGACGCGAGGAGGGGGCTTTCCGATCGCCCCCTCCACCCCTTCGGTGTCCTCTTGCATAGTAGGTTGTAATTGTTGCTTTTTAGTTAGTGTACCTTTCGTGCCCAACTAACATAAACCAACCAGTAACATCCGGAGGGCGAATGCGAAGGGGACAAGGGGGCGACCGCAGACTTCGTCTGTTTTCATGCCCCCTTGTCACTCCCGCAGGAGCGAAACCCCCGCAACATAAAAAATCAAGCATCAATCCACCCCAAAAGCAAAATCATCAACCAGAAAAAAGCCTTTCCTGACGATTGAAGGAGATTAAACATGGCGCTCATAGATATTCCCCAGTATCGCAGCGAACTGGCAGAGATTCGCAAATCCCTGCTTGCCGCGGGCGATGCCCTCCACATTGACCATATCCGCGAACAGCTGGATGAGCTGACCGAGGAAATGAATCAGCCCGAATTCTGGAATGACCCGGATCACTCCGCGAAGGTCAACCAGAAGGTTTCCAACCTCAAAGGCAAACTCGAACACTACGAAAAGCTGCTTTCTTCCGCCGATGATATCGAGGTCATGCTCGAAATGGCGGAAGAAGAGAAGGACGAAGACACCGTCACCGAAGCGGTGAATGAGCTGGCGACGCTCAAAGAGCATGCCGACGCGCTGGAGCTGGAAACCCTCATGCGCGGCGACTATGACGACAATGACGCGGTGCTGTCCCTCCACGCGGGCGCGGGCGGAACAGAAGCGCAGGACTGGACGTCCATGCTCTTCCGCATGTATACCCGCTACTGTGAAAAGATGGGCTTCACCGTCAAGGTGCTGGATTTGCTTGACGGCGACGAAGCGGGCATTAAGTCCGTCACCTTCGAGGTCAGCGGCGACCACGCCTATGGCTACCTCCGCGGCGAAAAGGGTGTGCACCGCCTCGTCCGCATCTCCCCGTTCGACGCAAACGCCCGCCGCCACACGTCCTTCGCGTCGCTGGACGTCGCCCCCATGCTGGAGGACGATGATTCCGACATCGAAATCAACATGAAGGACGTCCGCGTGGACACCTACCACTCCAGCGGCGCTGGCGGTCAGAACGTCAATAAGACCTCTTCTGCTGTCCGCATGACGCACTACCCGACCGGCATCGTTGTCTCCTGCCAGACCGAGCGCGATCAGGTGCAGAACCGCGCGACGTGTATCAAAATGCTGAAGGCGAAGCTGCTGGAACTGCGTGAACGCGCCAAGGAAGAGGAAATGGCGAACATCAAGGGCGAAATGAAGAAGATTGAGTGGGGCAGCCAGATTCGCTCCTACGTCTTCCAGCCCTACACGATGGTGAAGGATCACCGCACGAACTACGAATCCGGCAACATTGACGACGTGATGGACGGCAACCTTGAGGGCTTCATCACCGCCTATTTGAAGATGCAGTAATGCCGAAACCCTCTCAGTGTCTGCTGGGAGGGTTCTCGCCGTTATATTGCTTTCCCCGGAAAGGAGATTTTCCGGTGCGCTATCAACTCGTTTCCGTCCTGTCGGCGCTTCTGCTTTGCCTGACCATGCTGGCAGCCATCGTTTACGGGGTCGGTACGCAGCCTGCCCTGATGCAAACGCTCATGCTGCGCACCGCTCCGCCTGAGGCAACCGGCTTTCCGGCGGAGCAATACGGTGCCGCCGCCAAGCTGATTACCGATTACCTCAAGAGCGAGGGCGACTTCCAGCTCGTATTTTCCATGAACGGCATAGCATACAACGCTTTTAACGAGCGTGAGCAAACGCATATGGCGGACGTGCGGGCGCTGTTCAGCCTGTGCCGTCGTTTTTCGCTGGGCAGCATCCTCCTGACGCTGGTCGGTTGGCTCTATTCCCGGAAACAGCGGTTCTTCTGGCGAATCGTCCGGCGAACCGCCTGCTGTATGCTGGCGTTTGTCGCCCTCCTTGCGCTGCTGGCGGCGATGGATTTTGACCGGCTGTTCATCCTCTTCCATCAAATCGCCTTCACAAACAACCTGTGGCTGCTCAATCCGCAAACGGATTTGCTCATCCGTTTAATGCCGACGCAATTGTTCATTGACTATGCGCAAATCATCGGCATTGTCTGGGCGGCACTGATGGGGATTCTGCTCATCATTGCCACCGTGAAGCTACGAAATCAACAATAAGGGGCGTATTCCCATGACCTACACTGAATCTGCCCGCGCGCAGCTTGATGCCTTGCAGGTGAAAGACCACGTTCGCATTCTGGCGCTGGAAACCTCCTGCGACGAAACCGCCGCCGCCATCATCGAGGACGGGCGCACCATCGTCTCCAACATCGTTTTCAGCCAGATTGATCTCCATGCGCTCTATGGCGGCGTCGTTCCAGAAATCGCCAGTCGTGCGCACGTCGAAGCCTGCGACCGCGTGATTGACGAGGCGCTCCGGGCAGCGAACATGCGCTTGCAGGATGTCGATGCCCTCGCTGTCACCTACGGGCCGGGGCTTGTCGGCGCGCTGCTCACCGGCGTCAGCTGCATGAAGGGCTTGAGCTACGCCGCAAACAAGCCGCTCATCCCCGTCAACCACATCGAAGGGCATGTATCCGCGAACTACATCTCCAATCCGGATTTGAAGCCGCCGTTTCTGTGCCTTGTCGTATCGGGTGGACACAGCCACATCGTCCGCGTGAACGACTACGGCGATTACACCCTGCTTGGTCAGACGATGGACGACGCGGCGGGCGAAGCGTTCGACAAAGCGGCGCGCGTGCTGACGCTCCCCTACCCCGGCGGCCCGCGCATCGACGCACTGGCTGAGGGGGGCGACCCGCATTTCCTGTCGCTCCCGCATCCGCACACGCCCGGCAAGTACGACTATTCCTTCTCCGGCATGAAAACGGCGTTCCTGAACGCGGCGAACAAGATGGAGATGAAGGGCGAACCGCTCCCGAAGGCGGATATGGCGGCGTCGTTCCGCTACGCCGTCGTTTCGGCGCTGGTGGAAAAGGCGATGCTGGCGGCGAAGGATACTCACGCCCCCGCGCTTGCAATGGCAGGCGGCGTTTCCGCGAATCGTCTGCTGCGCCGGATGATGCAGGAGGCCGCCGACAAAGCGCATCTGCCGCTGTACATGCCGCGCCTCGACCTGTGCACCGACAACGCGGCGATGATTGGCTCTGCGGCATACTATCGGATGAAAAAGGGCGAGCTTGCGCCCCTGACGCTCAACGCCACGCCGTCGCTCCGTCTGGTGTAATACTATTTCCTGCATTCGTCTGCGCCATCTGCTTGCGCCTTTTCCGCTCTGGCGTCCGGTCGTTCCATTTAGCGTAGCGCTGCTACGCTGCATTTCACTCCCGTTAGCCAGAACGAAAAATTTGCAGCGCATCTTGGCGCATTCTCATTTGAAAATAGTATAAGCCTATTATAATTTAGGAAGAAATTTTTCACGGCAGCGAATCATCCCATTCATCATTCATTCCAACCAAGGAGGATTCCGCATGAAGAACAAAAACGTCTGGCAGGCGATCAAATTCACGCTGTTCAGCGCATCCGCCGGGCTCATTCAGCTCATCAGTTTCGCCCTGCTGCATGATGTGTTCAAGATTCCCGATTACAACGCCTGTTACCTTCCCTCGCTGATTCTGTCCGTCCTGTGGAACTTCACGTTCAACCGCCGCTACACCTTCCGTTCGGACGGCAACGTCAAGCGCGCGATGCTGCTGGTCGCGCTGTACTACGTCGTGTTCATCACGCTTTCCAGATGGTGGAGCACGGAACTGGTCGCGCTCGGCGTACACGACTGGCTGATTGAAGTCATCAACATGCTCGTCAACTTCGTGACCGAGTTTTTGTTCCAGAAGTTTGTGGTCTATCGCGGGACGATTGACACGAACGAGCTGGCGAAGAAGGAGCAAGCGTAATGCCGTTTGACTACAAGAAGGAGTGCCGTGCGTTCTACCAGCCGCCGAAAGTGCCAGAAATCATCGACGTGCCGGAAATGCAGTTCGTGTGCGTGTCCGGTACGGGCGACCCGAACGAGGAGGGCGGCGCGTATCAGCAGGCGCTCGGCGTGCTGTACGCGGTCAGCTATACGTTGAAGATGAGTCCGCGTGCTGGACACCTGATGGACGGCTTTTTCGATTACGTCGTGCCGCCGCTGGAAGGCTTCTGGCAGCAGGACGGCGTTTCGGGTGTGGATTACGGGCGCAAGGCGGATTTCCGCTGGCTGTCCGTGATTCGCGTACCGGATTTCGTGACGGCGGAGGATTTCCGCTGGGCGGTGGAAACGGCGTCAGAAAAGAAGAAGCTGGACTGCTCCCGCGCTGAACTGCGCACGATTCGCGAAGGACTTTGTGTGCAGATGATGCACATCGGCGCATACGATGACGAACCCGCGTCGGTGGCGCAGATGGATGCGTTTCTGCGCGAAAACGGGTATGAAAATGACTTCACGGCGGAGCGGCTGCATCACGAGATTTATCTTTCCGACCCGCGGAAAACAGCGGCGGAGAAAAGGAAAACCGTGATTCGGCATCCGGTGAGGAAGGTATAAGCAACCTTGGGTGCTGCTTGTCAGTGGATGAGCGGCATCCTTTTTTCTTTTGTTGCTTGGTTCCATTTGTTGCAAAGGGAATCGCGCCTGCGGGCGCGACAAGGGGGCTTTGCGGTCGCCCCCTTGACCCCTTCGCAGCGCACTCCCATGTTTCTTGATTTTTATTGTTACAGAAGGAACTTGCGCCTGCAGGCGCGTTTGGGGCAGCGCTGCTTTTGGCGTTTTTTGCGAATTTTCCCCTTGTTAGACCTTGACGAATGTGGTATAATACTATTTCGGGATGAAGATGAGCCAAGATGCGCCGCGAATTTTTCATTCTGGCTAACGCGAATGAAATGCAGCGTAGCATCGCTACGCCAAGTGGAATGAGCGAACGCCAGAAGGGAAAAGCGCAAGCAGATGGCGCAGATGAATCCCGGAATAGTATTTCTAACAGCGTGGCGGGAATGAGCCGCCAGACCCTGAGGAATAGGAGAAAAACAGCTATGGTTAAGGTCAACATTATTTCGGGTTTTCTGGGCGCGGGCAAAACGACGCTCATCAAAAAGCTGCTGACGGGCAGCGTTGCGAAGGAAAAAATCATCCTGCTGGAAAATGAATATGGCGAAGTCGGCGTGGACGGCAGCTTTATGAAGGATTCGGGCATCATCGTCGATGAACTCAATTCCGGCTGCATCTGCTGCACGCTGGTGGGCGACTTCCAGAAGGCGGTTGATGACCTGATTGCGAAGTATCATCCTGACCGCCTGCTGATTGAGCCGTCCGGCGTGGGCAAGCTGAGCGAAATCCTCGCCGCCGTCGAGCGCGCGAAGGAACGCCACAGCGACCTCGTTGTGACCGGCTGCGCGACCGTTGTGGACGCGGGCAAGTGCCGCATGTATATGAAGAACTTCGGCGAGTTCTTCCTCGACCAGATTAAGACGAGCGCGACGGTGATTTTCAGCCGCACGCAGCTGCTGTCCGCAGAGCGCATCGAGAAGAGCCGCGCGCTGGTGGAAGAGCAGCATCCTGGCGTCCGCATCGTGACGACGCCGTGGGATGACCTGTCCGCTGATACGCTGCTGGAAGTCATTGAATCCGGCAAGCCGATGGAAATCCACCTCGATGACGACGATGATGACGACGAGGATGAACACGAGCATCATCACCATCACGAGGACGGCGAGGAATGCTGCTGCCATCATCATCATGACGACGACCATGACGACCATGAGCATCATCACCATCATGATCACGACGACCATGACGAGGATGAGCACGAACATCATCATCACGACCACGAAGACGGCGAAACCTGCTCCTGCGGACATCATCACCATCATCACCACGGGCATGACGCGGACGAAGTGTTCGTGTCTGTCGGCGTAGAAACTGCGAACCGTTACGAGCAGGACGAGGTCAAGGCGATGCTGGACAAGCTGTCCGACGAAGAAGAGTACGGCACGGTGCTGCGCGCCAAGGGCGTGCTGCAGAACGCGGCGGGCGACTGGTTCCAGTTTGACTATGTGCCGGGCGAGAGCCAGTTCCGTCCGGGTACGCCGGATTACACCGGCCGCCTGTGCGTCATCGGTGCGCACATCGACGAAAAAGCACTGCGGGAGCTGTTCAAGGCATGAGCGAACAGGAATTTACACCAGTCTACCTGATTACCGGCTTCCTCGAAAGCGGCAAAACCCAGCTCATCAACTCCATGCTGACGGACGACAACTTCTCGCGCGGGCAGAAGACGCTGGTCATCTGCTGCGAAGAGGGCGTTGAGGAATACGAAACGGCGAAGAACACGACCGTTGTCGTCCTCGACGAAGCGGACGAGATGAACACGAAGAAGATGGAAGCGCTGGACAAGGAGTATCAGCCGGAGCGCGTCATCATCGAATACAACAGCATCTGGACGATTGAACGGCTGGGCAGCTGTATGCTGCCGCGCAAGTGGGAAGTCGTGCAGATTATCACGACGGTGGACGCGAACACCTTCGACAACTACTTCACCAACATGCGCCAGATGCTGACCGACCCGATGAAGGTCGCTGACCTGATTCTGGTCAACCGCTGCCAGCCCGGCGCAAACAAGAGCCCGTGGCGCCGCCAGCTCAAAGCGGTCAACCCGAAGACGAACATCATTTTCGAGAACACCGACGGCACGAGCGAAGACGGCGTGGCGGACGAAGACCTTCCCTACGACATGAAGTCCGCCGTCATCGAAATCAAGGACGAGGACATTCCGACCTTCTATCTGGATTCGCTTGATCATGCCGACCGCTACGACCGTAAGACCGTGCGTCTGGTGGGGCAGGCGTTCGCTGACCGCTCGCTGCCCAAGGGCTACTACATGTTCGGGCGGATGGCGATGACGTGCTGCGCGAACGACATTCAGCCCATCGGCTGGATTACGCAGGGCATCCAGAAGCCCAGCACGAAGACATATTTCCGCCTGACCGCGCAGTGCAAGGCGGTGGACGCGCAGGGCGAAAAGATGCTGATGCTGCAGGAAGCCCGCGCGGAGATTGTCCCCCCGCCGGAGGAAGAATACCTGAATTTCAACGCATAAGGTGCTGATTCATCCCCCCGATTGCTGCAAGGCAGTCGGGGGATTTGTTTTTCATGTTGGCTCACGCCGATACATGTGCCGAACTGATATTTTCGGGAAATTTTCGCATGTACTTTTTATGTCAATATCTTGACAATAAGAACAGCCTGTGGTATTATATCAGTGGAGAGATTGATAGAAAGTGGAGGTGATACCGTTGGCGCACGTCCCGTCACGCTATGGAACTGTAACGACCGACGAATGAAGAAGGAGTACACAATATATGAAAAAATTCATCGCCTTTACCTTGATGCTTGTTCTTATCCTCGCGTGCCTTGCTCCGGCAATCGCCGCCACCGCCGAGTTGACCGCCATGTCCCACGGAGGAACTGCACAAACTGGTTACGTAAAGAAAACCAAAACTGGTGATCCCTCTGTCACTATCAATTCACTCACTGGTTTGCAAGATACTCTGCTTCTAAATTTCCGCATTCGCTACTCCAACGGCACTGCCGCAACATCGAATTATACTTTTTCTGGTACAGGTCCCCGTACTGTTTATTACTTGAATGCTGATGGTTTCAACGCTGTTGATTCTTCTTTCTTCGCACGCGTACAAACGCAATCTGCTCAGACGACTTCAGTTACAATTAATTTCTCTTGGGCACCGTAAGTCTTACCAATCCTTCAGGCATGAAAATGCCTGAATGATTAAATACTAAAAAGAGGAGGAGTTTAGTTGAAAAAAGTTTTTGCTTTATTTCTGTTTTTTTTGTTGCTGCTCTCCGTAAGTTCCGCAGAGAATGTATCAAGTGTTCGCATTCTCTGCACGGATTACAATTATAGCGCTTTTCAAGATTATGCTGCCGCAGGGCATGACGTTAATTTCCGAAATGGCAGCATAAACGACATTGCCACCGCACTTGCATCCCGCGATCCCGATATCGACGTTTTTGTTTTTCAAACGCGTTCTGGACTGGACCAAATCAAGAAGCAACACTATTACTATCCACTGACCGATGCCAGCGATTTGATGGATAAACTCGGCGACTTGTATCCTGCCTTTCAGAATGCGCTCATGGACAATGGCAATCTGGTCGGCTGGTATGTTGATGCACAGCCGTGGGGGTGGCAAGTTCTTTCCCCTGATTTGCTGGAAGAATTGGCACTTTCCGCACCAACAACCTTTGATGAGTTGTTAGACGTTAGTAAAGTGCTGTTCGACAGCGGTCTTTTGAGCCGTGACTATGTGCTGATGCTCGAATACAGGTACACGCAGCAGGATATGCTCACGTTCTATTTGCGCCAGTTCTTGATTGCTTCTGAACGAGTGGATGGGCAAATCAATTTTCTGCGTCCCGAATTTGCTCGTATTGCCGAAAAAATCAGGAATACTGTGCCTGAAACATCGAAGGAAAATTTATTCGCAGACTACGAAGTCTTTACTTCGTCTGCCGCTTCTGTCACGCCTTCCACGTACATCGAATTGATTCCCTCCGTCCTCGATGATGCGCCTTCCGGTCTGTATTATCTGACCGTCGTCGCCGTCATCAATCCCTATTCCAACAACATCGACGGTGCGATTGACCTAATGCACTATCTGGCGACCTATGAATCCGCAACATCCTACCTTTGGGATGCGTCGCTGAATCAGCCCGTTATCCGCTCTGATTACGACGAGTTAGTTGCGCGATACCAAGGGGAAATCGCCCGCCTGGAAGCGAAAGAGAACCGCACCACGCAGGACGAAAGCGACCTTGATTACGCCCGCAGCGGTTTGGACTATATCACCGAACACCCCTATTCCGTCTCCCCGGAGGACATTGCCTACTATCAAAACCTCGTCCAGTATGCCTACATCCCCGGCGACTCCCCCGTCACCTTCGACGATGCCCTCAAGACGCTCATGCAGCGCTACTTGAACGGCGCATTTGACGCGGAAGGGTTCGCCCGCGCGTGTCAGGAGCATGTCAACACCGTGTATCTCGAAATGGGGCTGACACCGATGTATGTGCCAAACTAATTCCACTTGTAAATTTTCCCGCGTTCGCTTGACAAATCAACCGCAGCGTCCTATCATGGAGATAGGCGCAAAGCCAACGAAGGAGGTTGATTTTTCATGGCAAATCAGGAGAAATACGCCCAGCAGATGCAGGACGCGGGCGTTTGCGATTCGCGCGGGGCGGCGCTCTGCGCCACGGTGAAGGAGCTGCCGGACGGGAGCTTCGGCATGGTGCTGCTCGGTGTGAAGGGCAATGACCTGCTCATCTACGACACGAACATGAAGTCCGAGCCGCTCAAGCTGATGCGCACCATTCCGCTCAAGGGCGTGACCGACTTCAGCACCACCAGCCTGATGGGCGAAATTCTCAAGGGCTACACGTTCCGCTTTACGTCAGATGGATTTACCTATTCGTTCAAGAACTGCCGCCGTCAAGCGTTCCTTGACGTGCTTCAGCAGGAAATCAGCAAATAACATCAAGGGCTGCGCCGGAAAAGTCGGGGCAGCCCTTGCATTTTGCGTTCTTTTTCTGATATAATAGACATGTCAAGCATTATGATCACAGGAGGACGCTATGATTTCCATTCTGCCCGAAAGCAACTATGCCGCCGTCATGGCTGAGACGGTTGAGCCGTATCTGGATTCGCGCCGCCAGGAGATGGACATGCCGCTCTCCACGGGCGGAACGCTGCACGCAGAGGTTTACGAGCAGCCAGATGCGACCCGCGCCGTCGTCATCCTGCACGGCTACACGGAATCCGCCGAGAAATTCCGCGAAATGACGTGGTATTTTCTGAACGAGAAGTTCAACGTCTACGCCATCGACCACCGCGGGCACGGCAAATCCGTCCGCAAAATTTCTGACACCTCCATCACGCACGTCGATGCGTTTTCGGATTATCTGCGCGATTTGGAGGAATTCATGTCGGGTGTCGTCCTGCCGAGGACGGAGCATCTGCCGCGCGTGCTGTATGCGCACTCGATGGGCGGCGCGATTGGCGGCATGACGCTGATGAATCACCCGGAGTATTTCGCGCGGGCGGTGCTGACTGCGCCGATGATTGCGCCGTCGAGTGCGCCGCTGCCACGCTGGGCGGGCAAACTCGCGGCGGACTTCATGTGCACCATCGGCAAGCGGGAAGACCGCGCGTTCATCGGCAAGCCGTTCAGCCCGGAGAACGAGCCGTTCGAGACATCCTGCGCCACCAGCCGCGTCCGCTTTGACTACTACGAGCGCAAGCGCATCGACAACGCGCACTTGCAGAATTGTTCGCCCACTTATGGCTGGGTACAAGAAGCGATTGGCGTGACGAAAGTGCTGCTTGACCCAGCGAAGGACAAGCGGATTACCACGCCGCTGCTGCTCTGCCAAGCGTCACTGGACAAGACAGTCTGTCTGCCGGAGCAGAAACAATTCGTCGCGCAAGTCCCCGGCGCGAAACTTTCCGTTTATCCCGCGAAGCACGAAATCTACATGTCCACGAACGATGTGATGGAGAAGTATGTGCCGGAAGTGATTGAGTTCTTACGGGGGTGAGGGAGGCGCCAGAGGCTCTGCCTCTGGACTCCGGCAGGGGCGCTGCCCCTGCACCCTGCAAGGGAGTTCCTCCCTTGACCCTTTCGCGCGATTCAGTTGGTGACTTCTGCATACAGTGTCCGCGTGTTTATCCAGCGAACCTCCGGTTCGCTAAATTTCCGGTAGAAACCAAGCAACATGGGAGTGACCGTGCCGAAGGGGTCAAGGGGGCGACCGGAAAGCCCCCCTTGTCGCCTCCGCAGCGGCGATTCCCCTGCGGTAACATCACGCAATAAACAAAAAGGTCAATATTCAAAACTCCCCTGTCCATATCAAGCAGGGGAGTTTTTGCATCATCACACCTCGCGCCCAACAGCTTCGGCAATCTTCCGAATATCCGCCATCACGTCCACAAACGCGGCGGGCGTAATCGACTGCGCACCGTCGCACAACGCGTGCGCCGGGTCGTTGTGCACCTCAATCATCACGCCGTCCGCGCCGACCGCAATCGCCGCGCGCGCAATCGGCTGCACCATCCAGCTCTTGCCGGTCGAATGGCTCGGATCAACAATCACCGGCAGATGGCTCAGCTTCTTCACCGCGCAGATGGCGGACAGGTCGAGCGTGTTGCGCGTGTACGTCTCGAACGTGCGGATGCCGCGCTCGCACAGAATCACCTGCTCATTGCCGCCCGCCATGATGTACTCCGCGCTCATCAGCCACTCTTCGATGGTGGCGGACAAACCGCGCTTAAGCAGAATCGGCTTGCGAATCTTCCCCAATTGTTTCAGCAGGTCGAAATTCTGCATGTTGCGCGCGCCGACCTGAATGCAGTCCACCTTGTCCACGAAAGTGTCAATGTCGTAGGGAGACATCAGCTCGGTCACGATGGGCAGCCCGGTCTGCTCGCGGGCATGGCAGAGCATGTCCAGCCCCTCGTATGCCAGTCCTTGGAAGGAGTACGGGGACGTGCGCGGCTTGAACGCACCGCCGCGCAGCACCGTCGCGCCCGCGTCCTTCACCGCCTGCGCCACGGCGGTAATCTGCTCGTTGCTCTCCACGGAGCAGGGGCCTGCCATAATCGCCAGTTTCTTGCCGCCGACAACCGTGTTCCCGATTTTGATTTCGCTCGGCGCGGGGTGGAACGCGCGGTTTGCCTTCTTGAACGGCTCGGCAACCTTCATGATGCGCTCGACGCAGTGGAAGGATTCCAGCTGGTCGGGGTCAATGCGGCTCGTGTCGCCAGTCAGACCAAGGATGGTCATCTCCGTGCCGACAATCGGGCTGACGGATACGCCGCGCGCAACCACGGCATTGGTGACGGTGTCGATTTCCTGCTGGGTCGTGCCCTGCTTCAAGACGATAATCATGGTGTTCAACCTCCTGCGTCAATCATTATTGGCTCAAAATCATTATTGGCTCAAATGGACGAAAAAAAGCACGGAAGCCCGCAAAAGAGCTTCCGCGCCTGATGTTTTCCTCAATCGCTGCGGCTGCTGCTTCACGGTACGTCAATTTGCCCGGCGAAAAACGCCGGGAACGTAAACGGAAACAGCACAGACAGCATCATGGAGAAAATTCCTCCGTCCGGCGGCATCATTGCCGCGTATTCGGATTCATTATAGTCCGCTCATCCCGCGCTTGTCAAGGGCAGAATTGTACATTTGCTGTTTTTCGGGCGAAAAGTTTGCCCAAGCTAACCTATATCGAATGGCATTCATCTATACTCGGGCACGCACAGCTATCCTTCAGAAAAATTTCGGGAAAATCGTGTAATCCTCTTGACAATCAACCGATTTGGGCATTATAATAGCCATAATGACAATTGTGCCATTTGGTTGAAGGAGGATGAAGGGCATGGAGTCTTACCTGTTCGCAGACGTAGAGGCTGCGGCGGATACTATGGTGGTGGAAGGATACCACAAGCCGGGCAGCTTGACCCGCTCCAGCGGTGCATGGATTCACGCGGCAGGCACGGCGATGTTTGAGGCAGGGAGACGCCCCATTAAGCCGCATGACCAGTGGATTTGGTTCGCAGTGGAGGCAGGCGAAGCGACGCTGGTTTGGCAGGGGCATGAGCTGACGCTGAAACAGCAGGAAACGTGCTTCCTGCCCGCCGGCAACCGCGACGCCGCCCTGCAGATTGACGAGAGCGTCCGCTGCGTATGGATTGCGCTGGAAGGCCCGCTTGCGCCGATGGTCGTACGCAAGATGGGCGCGCTGCTGCATATGCCGCTGAAGCAGGGGGCGCTGCCGAGCCAGATGTACTTGGCGAAGCAGATTGTGCAGGTCATCGTCCGCCACACGGACACCAGCGACGCGACATATCAGCTGCAGCATCTGATGTACGGGATGCTGGCAAGCCACTGGGGTCAGCCGGTCGCCATGGACGCGATGCTTTCGCACGAGATTGCGAAGGTCGTGGACACCCTGCGCGCGAATCAGTACAAGGACAACTTCTCTCTGGCGGAGATGGCGGCAATTTCCCGTATGCCGATGGAAACGTTCCGCAAGCGCTTCGTGAGCGAAGTGGGTATGCCGCCGCTGTCGTATGTGCTGCACTGCAAGATGGAACGCGCGAAGGAGCTGCTGCGCGAGGAAGGGCACACGGTTCGTCAGGCGGGCATCGAAGTCGGGATGCAGGATCCGTACCACTTCTCCAAGCAGTTCAAGAACATCGTCGGCATCAGCCCGTCGGCGTTCATGAAGCAGGCCGCCAAGCCGGATGCGACCATCCGCGGCAGCAGCAAAGTAGAAAAGAAGTAAACAGTGAGGCGACTGTCAGGGGGATAAACCTGGCAGCCGCCTTTTTTCTTCCACATAACCGCCACATTTACCGCACGGGATTCGGGCAGCCTTGGACTTTGTGTTGCTCGGCACACTCGTCCGCCCCTCTACGGTCTACTATGTGATTTTTGTTCGTCGGTTCGGGAGTTTGCCCGCTGGCATCCGGCTTCCTTCAGACTCCGCCGCTCGATGGACACCCTTGCCTTCGGCTAAGCCGGGCGCACCATAACGGCCGTTGCAGGATTCATCTTCTGCAACGGCCTTAAAAACGCTATGAAATGGGATTATTCCGCTGTCGGTATCAGGCGAATCAGCACGGTGGGAATCTCTGCATCGGTGAAATCCAGCGTGAACACTGCGTTTTCACCTTCCACGATGTAGGGCAGATCAATTTCCGTATCGTCGGCATTCAGCAGCGCCAAGGTAACGCCGTTCAGCATCTCGGCGGGCATCGTGATTTTTACCTCGCCCTTCGGCTGGGTGAGCTTGCCGGAAACTTCAAAGCAGACGCTCAGCAGCGTATTGCCGTTCGCAGTTTCACCCATGCGCAGCACCGGCTCGCCATAGGGCAGATGCTCGCCCTCCGCCGTCACTTCTTCAACCAGCGCCAGATGTGTGCCATCGCTCACATTGCCGCATACGGGGCAGAGCGTGCGCGTCGCTTCATCCTGCTTGAATTCGACGATGGCGCATTCGGTCTTGCCGACGTGCTTGCAATCCTTGCGCTTGCAGGTCGCGCTGTGCGTGCCGTCGCCGTTACTCGTCCATTCGCCATACCAGTGCAGCAGCGTCTTCGTCTGGTGATCCTTATAGCTGTCATTGCATTTTTTGCAGGTGTGCAGCGTGTAGCCGCCCTTTCCGCAGGTGGGCTTGACGACCTTTTCGGTATAATCGTGCCCGGGGGCAGGGATTTCCACCTTGGTGGTGTAATCGCAGCCCTCACGCTGGCAGGCGTCATATTCATTCCAGCCAATTTCGGTGCAGGTGGGCGCCTTTGCGTCGTGGTGCACCAGGTCGTGGTTGTTCGGGTCAGGTCCATTATATGGGTCTACATAAGTATCCGTTCCCTTGTGGTAGCAGTAGTCGCAGTTTGTGTAGTACACGGCCGGAGCAACGCAGGTGGCTGCGGACTTAAGGCACACGCTAACGGCGCCCTGAACGAACCAATGTGCGCCCATCTTAGTTTTCGCTTCGTGGCAGACGGTGCAGCTAAGCCAGTGGTTTTTGTCGTCCGAATGCCAGTTCTGCCCCGCAGGGAATGCATGTGCGCTGTAGTACTGCCCGCCGCAGGTGCTGCATGTTCCCAGCGTAATGCAGGTCGCGCTGCTGTCGCCGGAGCAGCTTGCGGTGTCGACCGCATCGCAGCCGTCACGCTGGCAGTGGCGGATATGCTCACTGTTGTTACCCCTGGATTGCCATGCGCCCCAGTCGTGACCGAGTTTGCCGTATTGAGCGCCGCACTGGGCGCAGGTTTTGCCCGTGGTGCAGGTCGGCGTTTCGGTGCCGCCAGAGTGATAGATGATTGGATTGCCAAGAAATATGGCATGTTTGCTTTTACCGCAGAGTGGACATTTGTAAATTACATAATGCTGATCGTCGTTGTATCGCTCGAATCCTGTAATCTCAAGATCTGCCTGTTTCTTACAGAAAAAACATATGTTGCGGACGGTTTCCGCCTTCGCTTCCAGCGCCATTCCCGGCAGCAGGTACAGCAGCAGCGCCGCAGCCAGCAATATGGCAAAACTCTTCTTCTTCATCTTCGTCGCCTCCTTAAAGTTAGGGTAACACCGCACAAATGAGGTGGTCGGCTGGCAAATGGATTGTGCGGTGCTGCCTTTATGATGGATTTACTGTGCCAGTTCCACCAGCGTGTCAAACGCGGGCTTCGGCTGGGCATCCTTGTCGAACAGGAGCGGGTACTCGTCCGCGCGCCAGCTCAGGTCGTCCACCGTGCCCCATACCTGCACCGCTTCGATGCGGTCGGCGTAACGCAGGAAAATCTTCATCAGGTTGCCGTAATACTTCGCCTGCTTCTGCAGATTTTCCTCGCTCGTATCGTCAATGCCCACGTCAAGTTCGGACACGCGCAGGAGCAAATCACGCTTGGCAATCTGCTGGAACGCCCAATCCACGCGGTCAATCGTCGGACTGCCGACGGAGTAGTGTGCCTGGAAGCCGTAGCCGTCAATCGTGCCATCCGCAGTCAGGCTGTCCAGCAGGACGCAGATGCCGTGCAGCTTGGGGTCAAGGGGGGTGTTGTAATCATTGTAGTACAGCTTCACGCCGTCCGCGGCGTACTTGCGGGCGTACTCAAACGCGCGGTTCACGAAATCCTGACCGATTGTCTTTGTCCAGTTGGATTCGCGCAGCTGGTCGCTGCCGTCCGCCACGGCTTCGTTCACAACGTCCCACGAGACAATCAGCCCCGGATAATTCTCGTTCGTCCACGTCAGCACCTGCTGGATGTAGCTTTCCATACGGGCGAGCATGGTTTCGCGGCTGCACAGCGGCTTGTGGGTCGCGTAGCCCTCATGGAAGAAGGCTTCGGGCGTCTGGGAGTGCCACACCAGCACATGCCCATGCACCTTCACGCCATTGTCGCGGCACCAATCGAGGAACGGAATGCAGTTGTCGAACTTCACAGCGACGGCCGTGTCATCCGTGCGGCTGAGCTTGCGGCATTCCGCCATATCCAGCAGCGAATCCGGCTTCATCTCGTTTCCCGCGGTCATGATGGTGAACTGGCTGCCGTAGAACGCCATGCGTTTGCTGTCCGCCACTTCACTGGCAACAACCGCCGTGCCGAAATCGAACTTATCCGCATAGAGCGTCTTGAGGACAGGCAGCGAAGTGGTGTCGAAGGAGTCAATCTTCTCGTCGCAGGTGAAATTGCGGATGGTGAAGGACGTTTCCTTGCCCGCACCCTCAATGTACAGCACATACTTGTCATACCGACCGGGAATGTACGAGCCGGACAGCATTGCCCATTCGCCCTTCTTCGCCGTGCCGGTGACAATGTTCTCATAGGATTCCTCGCCGTCGCGGGTATGGGCGACGGACAGGATGAAGCTGCACGAATCCATCTCGTCCTGCTTCACCTGCACGGACAGGTTGTAGGCGCGCCCCGGCACAAGGTCGAAGTCGCGGCCGGGAGAGTTCCACGTCGCGGTACGCCCGGTGATGTACAGCCCGTCGGCAGTCGTCTCGATGGCGGCGCCGCCCGCAGAACGCGCATACCAGCCGTCCGTGCCGCTGGTAAAGTCCGACGTGTAGTGAATCTGCGGCGCGTCGGAGTAATCCACCTTTTCGGGCGCGGTGATGGTCAGCGTGACATCATCAAGGCAGTAGTTTTTGCCCAGATAGTTATCCGACGCCGTGAGGAAGCGGATATTGATGCCTGCGTCCGCCTCGAAATCGCAGGAGATTTCCGTCCACTCCTTGCCCTTGACGTTCACCTGCGCGTAGTAGGCGTAATCGCCGCCCGCCTTGCCAATCGCCATAACGCCGTCTTCCGAGCTTTCGACGTAGACGCAGGCGGACAGGTGGACTTTCGCGCCGGCCTCGATGCCAACCGACGCAGCGGAGAGGTCAACAGCGTCCCAGTTATTGCTGCCGCGTCCAGAAACTCGCAGGCTCTGCTTGCCGCTGTGCGCCTGCGATTCCGTCACGCCGACGGTGCAGGAGCCAGACTGGCTGAATGCGGCGGCGTTGCCATCCTCAAAGTCGATGGTGACGGCGGTCTGCGCGGCTTCTTCCGCTGCGGCGAAGCAGGGCAGAAACAAGCAGACTGCCATCAGCAGAAAAAGCGCTTGTGCGACCCAGTGTTTCATGTTTAATTTCCTCCCTTAGCGTCTTGGGGGTCTATGGAATGGATGATGCAATAATTTAATTATACACAAAAATTGTGTTTTGTCAAGAATGTCTGATTTCTTACCAGAACGAAAATGGTTTCGTTGGGTGGTTTTTTCTGATTCTATGCTGATGGGCATGGTTGAACTGGTCTTTTCCATGCTTCCAGAGGGCAATGAAAACGCACAAAGTCCGCGATCGCCCTCTGGACTCCTTCGCTTTCGCCACTCCTGTCACTGGTTTTTATCGCCGCATTGTGGCTTTTGTCCTTGAATTTTCCGGTTTTTTGTTACTTAACTGATGGGCAAGAAATATTGTCGAAATCTTTCCAAAAGCCCTCTTGAAACAAGGAAAAAACCGTGCTATCATCAAACCGTTTCTAATGAGGCTTTACGATTGAACGACCCGTCTTTCTACAAGGGAGGACAACCCCATGAACATCCGCTGCTTCTGCTGCATGGGCGACAGCATCACCAGCGACCAGGTCAGCGGCATCGGTACGATGGTGGCGCATCGGCTGAACGCGCAGGAGATGCTGAATGCCGCCTGCGGGTACGCAACCTGCTCCGACTGGCACGAAGGCGATAGGAACATCACGCCTGTAACGCTCATCGAGCCGCCGAACACGAACACGGCGGACAACGTGCTGTCCAATCAGGTGCGGCGCGTTTTGCAGGCGCTCACGCCGAAGGGCAGCATCATCCGCTGGACGGTGGATGGCGTCGAGTATGCGATTCCGGCGGAAATCGGTGTCGGCACAGGCACGCTGAGCACGCCGGACGTCATCTACATCGCCATCTCCAGCAATGACGGCAATCAACCGGAAAATGCCCCGGCGGATGACTTTGCGGCAGTCTGTGAACTCCCCTATGCCGACCTGACCCGCACGTCGATGGCATCTGCGCTGCTCTGGGCGGTGCGGACATTGCAGACCGTCTGCCCAAACGCGGCGATTTTCCTCGCCACGCCGCTGCAAACATACACCCCGCAGGCATGGATGGACGAATCTCACGGGCTGCTCAAGCGCCGCGTCATCCAGAAAGTCGCGCAGAAAACGGGTGTGCACTGCATCGACAGCTTCTACGGAAGCGGCTTTGACCGCAGTGTTGCCCGCTCTCACGGCGAAGTCCACCCGGACGAGGAATGGAAAATCCGCATTGCTGACTTTGTGACAAAGGAAATCGAATCGACCCTGTATAAGGAGTAACCGATGGAGAATATCAAATGGCTGTGGGGCGTAATGGACAAGCGCTACCACAAGTGGCACATTCTTGGCCTCATCATCAGTGCCGTCACGTCGCTGATGCTGCTCATCAACCCCTACCTGACGATGCGCCTGATGGATGACGTCATCGTCGCGCAGAACCCCGAACCGCTCGTCGGCTTGCTGCTGGCGATGCTGATTGTCAAGGTTACGCGCGAAGGTCTGCGCTACCTGATGGTTGTCCTGCTGGAGCATTCCTCCCAGAACACGCTGATGAACCTGCGCATGCGGCTGTTCACGCGTCTGCAGTATCAGGACATGCGCTTTTTCGACATTCACCGCACGGGCGACCTGATGACGCGCCTGTCCGCCGACACAGACTGGTGCCGCCATTTTCTGGCATACATAGACTATGTGGCGGTAGACAGCATCGTCATGTTCGTGTCGTCGTCGATTTACCTGTTCTCGGTGAACTGGAAGCTCGCGCTGGCAATGGTCTGCGTCACGCCGCTGCTGATGATTATCACGAAAGTGTACTCCAAGGGCGCGCGGCGGATGTTCGTGGACATGCGCGACAAAATGAGCGACATGAACGCGAAGGCGCAGGAGAACATTGCGGCAAACCGTGTGGTGAAGGCGTTTGCGCGTGAGGAATACGAGGAGAACCGCTTCGACGAGCGTTCCCGCGCCTTCCGCGATGCGAATCTGGATATCAACAAGCGCTGGCTGTCCTTCTACCCCTTCATCGAGATTCTGGCGAACGCCATGACGCTGCTGACCGTCTTTTTCGGCGGCTACCTGATGATTACCGACGGCATGACGGCGGGCGAACTGACGATTTTCACCCAGCTGGCGTGGACGCTGAGCGTCCCCATGCGGCAGCTGGGCAACCTGCTCAACGACTGGCAGCGCTTCATCACCTGCTCGAACAAGGTCATGGAGATTGAAGTCTCCCGCCCGGAGATTGTAGACAGCTCCTGCGCGGTGAATCACGACCACATCGAGGGTGCGATTTCCTTTGACCATGTGTCCTTCGCTTACGGCTCGCAGCCGGTGCTGTCCGACGTAACGTTCTCCGCCAAGCCGGGGCAGACCGTCGCCATCATGGGGCCGACCGGTTCCGGCAAAACGACGCTGATTCAGCTGCTCGCCCGCTGCTACGACGTGACCAGCGGCAGCATTTCCGTTGACGGCTGCAATGTGCGCAAGTGGAAGCTGCAACAGCTCCGCGACGGCATCGGCACGGCAACGCAGGATGTTTTCCTCTTTTCCGACACGGTGGAAGGCAACATTGCTTTCGGCGACCAGACGCTGACGGAGGACGAAGTGCACGACTTCGCCCGCCGCGCGGCTGCAGACGACTTCATCAAGGGCTTGTCCGAGGGCTACGACACGATTATCGGCGAACGCGGCGTGGGGCTTTCCGGCGGGCAGAAGCAGCGCATTGCCTTGGCGCGCGCGCTGGCAGTCAAGCCCGGCATCCTCGTCATGGACGACACGACTTCCGCCGTCGATATGGAGACGGAGAAGTACATTCAGGCGCAGCTGCGTCAGCTCCCCTACGACTGCACGAAGCTGATCATTGCCCAGCGCATTTCCTCCGTCAAGGATGCTGACCTCATCCTGATTTTGAAGGACGGCGTTGTGACCGAGCGCGGCACGCATCAGGAGCTGCTGCGTCAGCGCGGCTACTACTACGAAACGTACTGCCTGCAAAACGGCATCACGCCCGACACCGCTCCGCAGGAGGTGATGTAACATGGCGCGCAACAAATTTGACGTAGACGAGCGCTTGGAAACCCCGTTTGACTTCCGGCACTTGAAGCGCGTGGGCGTTTACATCGGCAAGCACAAGTGGAAGATGCTGCTGGCGCTGTTTCTCTCCGCCTTGGCATCGGTAACGAGCCTCGCCGTGCCGAAAATCACCCAGACCGTCATGGACGTCGCTGTACCGCAGAAGAACGTTGACCTGCTGCTGAAGATGGCGCTGGCGTTCATGGGCATCATCATCGTCGGCATCGTCTTCACGGTCATCCGCTCCCGCATCATGGCGTTCGTCAGTCAGCAGATCATCTACGATATCCGCAAAGACCTCTTCGCGCACCTGCAGCAGCTGCCTTTCGCCTACTACGACAGTCGTCCGGCGGGCAAAATCCTCGTGCGCGTCATCAATTACGTCAACAGCGTGTCGGATATTCTTTCCAACGGCATCATCAACTCGATTCTGGAAATCATCAATATCATCTTCATCGTCGTCTACATGTACACGACCGAGCCGACGCTGGCGACGATTGTTGTGGCGGGGCTGCCGATTTTCGTGGCGATTATCATCATCCTGAAGCCGCGTCAGCGCCGCGCGTGGCAGAACCAGTCGAACAAAAACAGCAACTACAACGCGTATCTGGCGGAATCCATTGACGGCGTGCGCGTGAGCGAACTGTTCGCGCGGCAGGATGTCAACTGCTCCATCATGCAGCGGCTGGCGACGGCGTGCCGCGCGGCGTGGCTGAAGGCGATTTACATCTCCAACAGCGTCTGGCTCTCTTCGGAAATCATCACCCAGATTGTTTTCACCCTCATGTACTACGCGGGCGTGTACTGGCTGGGCGGCGCGGTGGTCTCCTTCGGCGTGATTCTCGCCATGGGGCAGTACGTCAGCCGCTTCTGGCAGCCGATTACGAATCTGGCGAACATCTACAACAGCTTCGTGAACAACATGGCGTATCTGGAGCGCATCTTCGAGACGATGGATGAACCAGTCGTGATTGACGACAAGCCGAATGCCGAGACGCTTCCGCCCATTACCGGCGCTGTTGATTACAACAACATCACCTTCGGCTACGAGGAAGGGCAGACCGTCCTCAAGGATGTTGACCTGCACGTCAAGGCGGGCGAAAGCATTGCGCTTGTCGGCCCGACCGGCGCGGGCAAGTCCACCATCGTCAACCTGCTCTGCCGCTTCTACGACCTGCGCAGCGGTTCCATCACGCTGACGGATGAATCCGGCGTGAAGCACGACATTACCGACGTGACGCTGCACTCCCTGCGCTCGCAGATGGGCATCATGCTGCAGGATTCCTTCATCTTCTCCGGCACGATTCTGGATAACATCCGCTACGGCCGTCTGGACGCGACAGACGACGAGGTACGTCAGGCGGCAGCGGTTGTCCGCGCGGACGACTTCATCCGTGAAATGCCGCAGGGCTACAAAACGACCGTGAACGAGCGCGGCGGCAGCCTTTCGCAGGGGCAGAAGCAGCTGATTGCCTTCGCGCGCACGCTGCTGAGCGACCCGCGCATCCTGATACTGGACGAGGCAACCTCCTCCATCGACACCAAGACGGAGAAGCTGCTGCAGGACGGCATTCAGGCGCTGCTGAAGGGACGCACGTCGTTCATCATTGCGCACCGTCTGTCCACCATCAAGAACTGCGACCGCATCCTGTACATTGGCAATCAGGGCATCATGGAAGCTGGCTCTCATGACGAATTGATGGCCAAGCGCGGCGCATACTACGAGCTGTACACCGCGCAGGCGCGCGACCAGGGCATGGGAGAATAAGGCGCGCACGGCGCTTCTGAAAATTGCATAGGGACAAAAGCGGGGTTGCGTGAAAAATGCGCAATCCCGCTTTTTATACTATTTCCAGATTCACCTGCGCCATCTGCTTGCGCCTTTTCCGTTCTGGCGTCCGGTCGTTCCATTTAGCGTAGCGCTGCTACGCTGCATTCCACTCCCGTTAGCCAGAGCGAAAAATTCGCGGCGCATCTTGGCGCATTCTCATTTGGAAATAGTATTATATTATTTTTCCGCCCCTAAAATCGCCTTAATATCCCCCAAATTCTCCGCAAAATACACTTTTTCCTGTTTTTCTTCCGTCGAAAGCCCCATTTCCACCATATGCCTCAGCAGCGCCTTCAATCCCTCATAATACCCATTCAAATTATACAGCACACACGGGGCATCTATCTGCTTCAGCGCCAGCTTCGACATCACTTCCGACACCTCTTCCAGCGTCCCCGTGCCGCCCGGAAACGCAATGAACGCATCCCCCAGTTCTATCATCTTCGTCCGGCGCTCTGGAATATCCTTCGTCACAATCAGCTCCGTCAGCCCCTCCATCTGAAAGCTCTCGCTGATGAAAAACTCCGGCTCCACGCCCGTCACCTCCGCGCCAGCCGCAAGCGCACTGGCCGCCAGCGCGCCCATCAAGCCGGATTTCGACCCGCCATACACCAGCGCGTGGCCGCTTTCACCAATCCAGCGTCCGAGTTCCTCCACCGCCTGCCGAAAAGACGGATCGCTGCCCTCGTTTGCCCCCAGATAAACCGTAATATTCATGCGAAAGAATCCCCCTTTGCGTATTTCTGCTATCGAGTATAGCAGAATGAACACGGAAACGCAATCGGGGGATTTCCGCAAAAATGAGAATTTCCTCATGAATTTCTAATCATCCTTCGATGGATTTTCCATTCCGCTTGTGCTATCCTTATTCTTGTCAGAACGACAGGACGCGCCCCTCATCGGCGCAGGAGGATACAGATATGATGGCATTTATCGGCTCGGTTTTCAACATGATCGGCTCTTTCATCAACATGGTGTTCGGCGCGGTCGCCAGCGTGTTCCACTTTGTGTTCAGCGTATTAGGCGGACTGCTGGGGCTGGTGCTGCATCTGGGGATGCTGCTGCTGGTTGTCGGCCTGGTGGCGCTGGTGATTACGCGCCGCAAAAACTACAAGCAGGCGAAGGCGGATGAACCGCGCGTCATCCACATGGACAACGGCGAAACCTTCAAGAGCTATTACAGCAAGTAATTTGCAAAAAAGCGCTTGTCCTTCCTCTGAAAATGTGGTATAATCAGCGTTACCCTAAATTTTCGGAGGTTAAGAAGCAATGACGATTCTGTGGGACTGGAACGGCACGCTGCTCAGCGACGTACCGTTGGTGGTCAAAATCAACAATGAAGTTTTCGCGCGCCACGGCTATCGCCTGACAAGCGAGGAGGAATATCGGCGGATTTTCCGCTTTCCGGTCAAGGATTACTACACCGACATTGGCGTGACGGACGAAGATTTCCCGCTTGTGGCGAAAGAATGGAACGAAGGCTACGTCGCGAACTTCCATCTGGCACAGCTGCACCAGACGGCGGCAGAGGCGGTTCATCGCTTCCACGACGCAGGCTTCCATCAGGCGATTATCTCCGCCAGTCAGGTGGATCAGCTGCGCGCGCAGGTCGTCAAGTTTCCAGAGCTGGATGGCATGTTCGACGACATTCTGGGGCTGGGCGATGTCTACGCCGTGTCGAAGGTGCAGCTGGCGAAGGATTACCTTTCGCGCAAGGGCTACGACCCGGCGGACACGGTGTTTCTGGGCGACACGAGCCACGATGCCGAGGTTGCCCGCGCCATCGGCTGCCGCTGTCTGCTGATTTCCGGCGGGCACCAGTGCGACGCGGTGCTGCGTCAGGTGCCGGGCGTTAAAGTGCTGCCGTCCCTGCGCGCGGCGGCGGATGTATTAGGAGCATAACAAATTATGGCGGATATCTTGCAGGTCAACACGGAGCTTCCGGCGGATTTCACCCCGACCGCGCCAAGCGGCTTGACGGACGAGGAGGCGGCTTCCCGCAAGCCGAACATCTCCCACCACCGCCCCGATAAATCCACCGCGCAGATTCTGGCGGAAAATCTCTTCACGCCCTTCAACGGGCTGAATGTGGCGCTGGCGGTTTGTCTGGCGCTGGTGGGCAGCTGGCGGAACATGCTGTTTCTGGGTGTCGTGGTGTCGAACACGCTGATTGGCACGGTGCAGGAGCTTCGCGCGCGCAAGACCATTCGCAAGTTGTCCCTGCTGAACGCCCCGACCGCGCACGTCCTGCGCAATGGGCAGGAAAAGACCTGCGCGCCGGATGCGCTCGTCAAGGGCGATCTGGTGATTCTCCGCGCGGGCGACCAAGTGATGGCGGATGCCGTCGTCACCAGTGGGCAGGGTGCGGCGAACGAATCCCTGCTGACGGGGGAAAGCACGCCCATGCGCAAGCAGCCGGGCGATTTTCTTCTGTCCGGCAGCTATATTTTAGAAGGAACCTTCACTGCGCAGCTGGTTTATGTGGGCGACGAAAGCTATGCCGCCCGCCTGACGCGTTCCGCGAAGGAGATTCGCCGCCCGAAATCGGTGCTGATGACGGAGGTCAACCGCCTGATTCGCATCGTCAGCGCGGCGCTGATTCCGATTGGGCTGCTTTTGTTCTGCAAGCAGTTCTTCCTCCAGCACCTTCCGCTGACAACGGCTGTCCCGACGTCCGTCGCCGCCATGATCGGCATGATTCCCGAAGGGCTGATTCTGCTGATTTCGGTCGCCTTGGCGGTTGGCGTAATCAAGCTCGGCAAGCGAAACACCCTTGTGCAGGAGCTGTACGGCATTGAGACGCTCTCCCGCGCGGATGTGCTGTGTCTGGACAAAACCGGTACGATTACAACGGGCAAGATGACATTGGATTCGCTGCTGCCCCTTTCTGGTGACGAGGGCGCCATGCGGACACAATTGGGGCGCTTCCTGTCCAGCATGGACGAGCGTTCCGGCACGCTGGATGCCCTCCGCGCGGAAATTCCCGATGTGCAGGGCGAAAAGCCCGTGGCTGTCCTGCCGTTTTCCTCCGAACGGAAAAAGTCCGCCGTATCTTTTGCGGATGGTACAACGCTGATTTTAGGCGCACCGACGTTTGTACTGGATGATGCGCATCTTGCGCCGATTCGCAAAACGCTTTCGGACTGCGCCGGGCGCGGCTTGCGCGTGCTGGTTTTGGCAGAAGCGGACGGCTGCGTCACCGAAACTGACGCGCCCGCCGTCACCCGCGTGATTGGCCTGTGCCTGCTGACCGACGAGATTCGCCCCGCGGCGCAGGAGACGCTGCATTACTTCCATACGCAGGGTGTTGCGCTGAAAATTATCAGCGGCGACGACGAAAAGACGGTCGCGGCGATTGCCCGCAAGGTCGGCTTGTCGGGCGGCGCGGTGGATGCCTCCACCTTATCGGACGACGAACTCCCCGATGCTTGCGAGCGCTACGCCGTATTCGGGCGCGTGACCCCGACGCGGAAAAAGGCGCTGGTCGAGGCACTCAAGGCGAAAGGGCATCACGTCGCCATGACGGGCGACGGTGTGAACGACATTCCCGCACTCAAGGCGGCGGACTGCTCCATTGCCATGGCGGGCGGCGCGGATGCCACAAAGCAGGCGGCGCAGCTAACGCTCCTGGACGCGAATTTCGCGAACATGCCGCTGATTGTCGCGGAGGGGCGGCGTGTCGTGGGCAACATCACGCGCGCGGCTTCGCTCTTCCTCGTCAAAACGCTGTATTCCTTCGCCTTGGCGCTGCTGACGCTGCTGTTCCCGGTCGAATACCCCTTCCAGCCGATTCAGCTGACGCTCATTTCCTCGCTGACAATTGGCCTTCCGGCGTTCCTGCTGACGCTCGAACCGAATCAGGAGCGCATACAGGGCAGTTTTCTGCGCACGGTGCTGACGCGGGCGATTCCCGGTGCGGCGGCGGTGTGCATCTGCTCCATGGCGGCAATGGCGGGCGTGAATTTCGGCTGGGATATGGCGGACTGCAAGACGCTGGCGGCGCTGTGCGCGGGCGCGGTCGGGCTGATGATGCTCTATTCCGTCTCCGTCCCGCTGACGAAGCTGCGCGCGGCGGTGTGCACCGTCATGACCGCCGGATTCGTGCTGGCGGTGAGCTATTTCAAGCAGATTTTCTATTTTGAGCACCTGACGCTGGCGCAGTATGGCGCGCTGGCAGGGCTGATTGTCCTTGCCGCGCTGGTGATGGCGGCGGTTTCGTGGGCGGCAAAAAGACTGCCGGGGAAAAAAGGATAATAGCAAGAAGGACGAGGCGGGAATGCTTCGTCCTTCTTTGTGTTATACTATTTCCTGATGAAAATGCACCATGATGCGCGGCGCGTTCAATCATCCTTTCGATTGGGCAGCGCCGTTTTTTCTGTATGCAGAGGGCGACATGCCCTCATACTGCTGGAAAACCCGGTTGAAGGTCGCAATGCTGCCAAAACCCGACTGCCCCGCAATGGACGTAATCGAATCATCCGTCCGTTCCAGAAGCTGCTTGCAGAGCGTCAGCCGCTGGCGGGTCAGGAATTCGTGGAACGATATGCCCAAGCAATCGTAGAAAAGGCGCTCAAAGTGGTAACGGCTGTACCCGCTCTTGTCCGCCATGTTCTGCGGGGTCAAATCCTCTGCGCAGTGCGCCATCACATAGTCGCGAATGTCAACAAAGAGCATCTGCGTCTGCTCCTTGTGGCGGACACGGCGGTTCAGTTCTGTGCCGTGTTCCTGCGCGTGGCGGCGGAGCAGGTCAATGAGCATCCGGCTCAATTCCAGCCGCGCGACCGTTAATCCAAAGCGATCCCGCGCTACCCCAGCCTCAGCCGCAGCGGTCTTTACGCGCTACTCAATTTCGGGCGCGCTGCCCTTGCGAATCACCACGCACGGCTGGAGGGCTTCTTCTACCGCCAGCAGACCGTCGATAATGAACAGGCGCTCGCGGTCAAGGAGGAAGTAATAGCGGTGGCCGGTCGGGGGTGTGTGGATTTCGTGGACGACGCCGGAGGGGATAACCATGATATCGCCCGGATGAAGAAGATGACGCTCGTTTTCGACGATGACAGTGAGGTCCTCGGCGATAACCATGATGACCTCATAGGTCATATGCCAATGCGGGAGGTAATCGCAGGTCTGGGTGTTATCGTAGAAACGGATGCCCTGACTGCGGTCTTCGCCGAATTCTTCCTTTTGGCGCATGTACCACATGTTGCTCTTCACAGCGTTACGTCCTCCTTTCCGGCTTTTTGCTCGCCCCTTGACTTCTTCGGCGCGGGCGCGCCTTCAAGGTGCTGTTTTCTTCATCATAGCCGTTTCGGGCGGAAATGTCAATCACGGCAGGCGCGAAATTCCGATTTGAGATGCGGAATTCATCACTTTGGTTGAATTGTATAGAAAATTACAATCTATACTCGTTTCATCGGTACAAAAATCGCTAAAAATGAGAGATATTTCGCTAAAAATGATTAGCGTCAAATGTGTAATCAGGCGATAATATAGCCAGATGAACGATGTTCGTCGTTGCGCAATTCCAAAGGGAAGGAAGGGATCCTTTTGCAATCTACCAAGGCGATTGTCCGCCGGGATTTGACCGGACGTTCCACCATGCGGTGGGGAACGTACTTGAAGCGATACGGCACGCTATATCTGCTGCTGCTCGTGCCGCTGGCGTTCTTCATCATTTTCCGCTACGTTCCCATGTCCTACATTCTGCTGGCGTTCAAGAAGAACAACATTCTGAAAGCGCCGTGGCTGCTGGATTGGGCGAAAAACGGCGGCTGGGAATGGTTCATCAAGGCATTCAACGATAAGAACTTTATCGATGCGCTGAAGAACACCATCATCCTGAACCTGCTTGACCTCGTTATCGGCACGCCGATGCCCATCTTGATGGCGCTGCTGCTCAACGAGCTGGCATTCCCGAAGTTCAAGCGCGTCGCACAGACCGTGCTGTACCTGCCGCACTTCCTGAGCTGGGTTATCATCTCCAGTCTGTCGCTGCGGCTGCTGGCAACCAATGACGGCCTGATTAACCAGATATTCGGCACCAATATCGCCTTCTTAGGCACGGAGAACAACTGGCGCGCAACCTACATCGTGCTGGGCATCTGGAAGGAATGCGGCTGGAACACCATTATCTACCTCGCCGCGCTGACCGGCATCAGCCCGGAGCTGTACGAAGCGGCGGAAGTGGACGGTGCGAGCCGCCTGCGCAAAATCTGGCACATCACCCTGCCGGGCATCCGCTCCACCATCATCATCCTGCTGATTATGAACCTCGGCCGCATCCTCGGCAGCGAGTTCGACCGTCCGTTCACCCTGAGCAACCCGCTGGTTGAGGGCGCAAGCAAGACGATTTCCATCTTCGTCTACGAGCGCGGCATCAAGGGCAACCAGTTCGCCCTGTCCACAGCGGTCGGTCTGTTCCAGTCCGTCGTCTGCGTCATCTTCCTGCTTGCCTCGAACGCGCTGGCGAAGAAGTTCGACGAGCCGGGCATCATGTAAGGAGGCTGCGATATGGCGACGACAACTACCTTCAACGGCAAAAAAGTCCATCAGGGCATGATCAAATCCCAAAAGACCCGCGTGGGCGACTTCATCATTGCCTTCATCATCTTTCTGACGATGATGATTTGCCTGCTGCCGATGGTCAACGTGCTGGCAAGCTCCCTGTCCTCCAGCGAACACCTGATTCGCAACGACGTGTTCCTCTGGCCCAAGGGCTGGAATTTTGAGGCGTACAAGACCATTCTGAGCGACAGCAAGTACACATGGTCTCTGGCGTGGACGGGCATCCTGACCGTCGTCTGCACGGTGCTGAGCCTTGTGCTGACCGTCTGCACCGCCTTCCCGCTGATTTACAAAAATCTGCGCGGCGGCAAGGTCATCAACTTCATCATCCTGTTCACGATGTACTTCAGTGCCGGCACGATTCCGGGCTACATCCTGCTGAACAACCTTAAGATGCTCAACACCCCGTGGGCGCTGATTCTGCCGAACTGCATCAGCGTGTTCAACGTCATCGTGCTGCGCTCGTTCTTCTACAGCGTGCCGGACAGCCTTCGCGAGGCGGCGGAGATTGACGGTGCAGGCCCAATTCGCACGCTGGTGACGGTGTATCTGCCGCTGTCTCTGCCCTCTCTGGCGACGCTGGCGCTGTTCTACGCCGTCGGCCGCTGGAACGGCTTCTCCGATGCGCTGATGTACCTGAAATCCAGCAAGGCGGAAAAGTACTGGCCGATTCAGCTGCTGCTGTACAACATCATCAAAAACTCCACGCAAAGCAGCGAAATCGCCACGCAGGAAGGTTTCTTCAGCGCCGGCGTTTCCAAGACGATTCAGATGGCGTCCGTCATGTTTGCAACCGTGCCGATTCTGCTGGTGTACCCGTGGCTGCAGCGCTATTTCGTCACCGGCGTTACGATTGGCGCAGTCAAGGGCTGATGAACCTATACTATTTCCAAATGAGAATGCACCAAGGCGCGAGCAGATGGTGCAGGTGAATGCAGGAAATAGTATTACAACACCGTATTTCAGGGACGTGTGAGCCCTGCAAATAAAAAGGAGGAAATACCCCTATGAAACGCATCGTGTCTCTGGTTCTTGCGCTCGCGATGGTGCTGTCTCTGTGCATCTTCACGACCGCATCCGCGGACGACGGCTTTGTGGACGGCAAGTTCACCGAAACCCGCCACATCACCGTGGAAGTCTACAACCGTTACAATGATGGCGGCTCCGACCCGACCAGCAGCGTGTACGCGCAGTACATCAAGCAGGGTATGCTTGACAAGTACAACGTGGACGTTGAACTGGTGTCTGTCGGCCGCTGGACCGAAGTTGACGACCTGAACAACCTGCTCGCCACCGGCGACGCGCCCGACGTGTGCGTCACCTACTCCTACCCGACGATCCAGACCTTCGCGGGCATGGACGGCATCATCGACCTGAATCCGCTGCTGACCGAATACAAGGATCTGCTGCCGGATCTGTGGGCGCTGCTGGGCGACTACAACATCTACTACGATCAGGATCCGGAAACCGGCTCTGTGTGGGCGATTGAAGCGGTGCTGGCGGAATCCGCGCGCATCAACACCTTCATCCGCAAGGACTGGCTGGACAAGCTGGGTCTGGCGCTTCCGACGACCGAAGCCGAATTCCATGACTGCCTCGTGGCTTTCCGCGACAACGCTGAGCTGCTGCTGGGCGCCGACGCCGCGAAGATGGTTCCCTTCTCCATCAGCACCGACATCGGCTGGCGCGCTGACCTGCTGAATGTCTCCAAGGTGCCGGAGGATGTGTCCGACGAAACGCTGTATGTCTACGGCTACGACGACCGTCACCTGCTCTACCCGAACTACAAGGAAGGCATCCGCGTGCTGAACCAGTGGTACAACGAAGGTCTGATTTGGAAGGACTTCGCGCTGTACACGGACGCAAGCGTTGAGGACGACATGATGAAGTCCGGCTTCGTCGGCGCTTTCATCCACAACTGGGATTACCCCTACCGCAATGGCGAAGACTCCATTCAGGCGAACCTGACCCGCGCTAACGGCGCAGACGCTGGCTTCATCGCTGTGGACTGCTTCCAGAACGACGCTGGCATCACCCGCAAGTATCTGGCTGACCGCATTGACCGCAAGGTGTTCTTCCCTGCGACCAACGACGAACCGCTGGCTTCCCTGCTGTACCTGAACTTCATCTCCTCCGAAGAAACCATCAAGTTCCTGCAGACCGGCAAGGAAGGCGTTACCTACAAGATGACCGACAACGGCGCGTATGAGATGCTCAACGCCACCGGCGAATGGATCATGAACTCCGGCATGAACATCGACCACACCATCACCGTCAACGGTCTGTATCTGGGCGATGCCACCGCGGCGACCAAAGCGCTGAGCTACCCCGGCGTGAATCCTGACTTCATCATCACCGCGAACACCTACGGCAAGCTGAACGGCCGCATTGTGAAGAAGTTCTCCTGCGGCGCAATCTCCGCGGAAGAAGACGTTGGCACTTCCCTGAACTCCAAGCGCGACGCTATGCTGACGCAGGCGGTTGTCGCGCCCGTTGACCAGTTCGACTCCGTGTACGACAAGGGCATGGCGGACTACCTCGCTTCTGGCGGTCAGAACATCATCGACGAACGCCGCGAAAAGCTGGAAGCCATCTACGGTGTCCATGTGGACTAATGCCTGACGCGCTTTGGCGCTGACAGCATAAAAACGCACCCCGCAAGGATTGAACTTGCGGGGTGTTTTGATGTGTGTGTTGATGATTATTCGATTTTCTGCTGCGGTTTGCTGCTTTGTCGCAGGGGTTTCGCTCCTGCGGGAGCGACAAAGGGAACATGAAAACAGACGAATGTCTGCGGTCGCCCCTTGACCCCTTCGCCCGCACTCCCATGTTTCTTGATTTTTATCGCAGCTCTTCCCGCATCTTCCCCGGCGTGGTATGAAACCGCTCCGCAAACATATGCCGGAACAGCTTGTAGTTCGTGAAGCCGTGCTTCTCCAAAATCTCGTGCAGCGCCACGTCCGTCGTCACTAAATCCTCATACACCTTCGACAGCCGATACTCGTTCAGGTAATTCAGATACGTCATGCCCGTGTTCTCCTTGAAGAAGCGGCAGAACGAATTCGGATGCATGTGCAGCGTTGCCGCAGCATCATTCAGGGCGATATTCTCCCGATAATGCGCTTCGGTGTACGCCATCACCGCCGACAGCCGCTGATGGTTCTTCTCGCGCCGGAAGATGCTGCCTTCCGTCACCGGGCACGAAAACTCCTCGTAGAGCAGATAAGTGATTTCCAGCAGCAGACTCGCCATGCGGATGTCCCTGAAGGGCGAATCGCTGCTGGCTGTATGCTGCATTTGCAGCAGCTTCTGTTTCACGCGCTCGATGGCCGCCGTCATCGTCGGATTCGCCGTCTCCGCGTCCCAGATGAACTGGCGCGAACGCGTTTCCGGCGCGAAGTCCCCCAATTCCTCGGTCGGGATTCGCAGCAAGAGGGCGGTATTGCCGGACAGGCTGATGGTGGCGTGGAGAACGTAAGGGCTGATGCAGATGCACTGCCCAGCGTGAAGCTGCCAGCGGCGCTGCTCGGTCTCGACGGTCAGTTCACCGCTGAGGATATAAATCAGCTCCAGCGCGCCATGCCAGTGCATAGGGACGTAGCTGCGCGCGACTTCTGAGTACTCGTAGTGCGCGTGACCGGCAATGTTCAGCTGGAGGTTTTCATAGGGGTGATGGCGCGGGTCATCCATGCGGGGGGCTTCCTTTCTGGCGAAATGCCGCTTTTCATCTGCTTGATTTCGGATTTTGTCGCAAAATCCGCCTTACCGCCATTGTAGCATAAGGCGAAACGGGATGCAAGAGGGGAAAAATCGGCGAATACGCTGGGAAAACAGGGAAAAAACAATTTTCAGGCAAATTCGGGGTTGACAAATGCATAGCAACATGGTATGATTCTCTCATCCGCATAGGAAAGGAGTTACGCGCTATGAAGTTCGCCGCTACGATGATGAACATGATGATGCCCATGTGCATGTGCAACATGAGCATGTTTCGTCGTGCCGCGAATTCGATGCGCCATTCCGCCTGACGGATGGCTGGAGGATGAAAGCAATTCCTCCGGCAGAACCTACCGCAATTGTTGGGGAGGCTGCATCGAAGAGATGCCGGCATCCCCTGTTTTTTTGCCCCGGACGATTTCGGGAAAGGAAAGGAAAACGTCATGAGCAACGAAGCACCCCAGCAGACGCTTAAGCAGCCGGTTCAGCCACCCATGCAGATTGAGCTGCAGAACGTCAAGAAGGTCTACCCCGTAACCGGCGGCGAGGTCGTCGCGCTGGACAACATCAGCCTGAAGATTCGCAAGGGCGATATTTTCGGCATCATCGGTCTCTCTGGCGCAGGCAAGAGCACCCTCATCCGCTGCATCAACCGCCTCGACACGCCCACAGAGGGCAAAATCCTCATTGACGGGCAGAACGTGCCGGACATGAGCAAGCAGCAGCTTCGCCAGATGCGCCGCAAGGTCAGCATGATTTTCCAGCAGTTCAACCTGCTCATGCAGCAGACGGTCGCGAAGAACATCGCGTACCCGATGGAGTGCATCGGCGTGCCGCGCGCGAAAATCAACGCCCGTGTGAAGGAGCTGCTGGAAGTTGTCGGGCTGGAAAGCAAGGCGAAAGCATACCCCGCGCAGCTGTCCGGCGGTCAGCGCCAGCGCGTCGCCATCGCCCGCGCCCTCGCCAGCGACCCCGAAGTGCTGCTCTGCGACGAAGCAACCAGCGCCCTTGACCCCATGACGACGCAAGCCATCCTCCGTCTGCTGCAAAAAATCAACCGGGAGATGGGCATCACCATCGTCGTTATCACCCACGAAATGGCGGTCATCCGCCAAATCTGCACCCACGTTGCGATTCTCGATGGCGGCGTGATTGCCGAAGAGGGCAGCGTCGACGATGTGTTCACCCACACCCGCAGCGAAGCAGGCAAGCGGCTGTTCGGCATCGTCGCAAGCGAAAATCACGAGCAAGTGCAGGAGAAACCTGCCATCCGCATCGTCTTCAACGGCGAAACAATCGCTGAGCCGATTGTCGCTGACCTCATCCTGCACCTCGGCGTGCCGCTGAGCATCCGCAGTGCGGACGTGCACACACTCAACGGCGCACAGTACGGGCAGCTGCTCATCAGCCGCCCCGACGACCCGATGGTCTGCCACCGGGCGATTGAATACCTGAAAGAACGCGGCTTGACGGTCGAGGAGGTGCGCGCATGAGCATGACGTGGGAACGGCTGGGTTCCATGCTGCTGGAGGAAACAGGCAATACCCTCCTGATGACCCTGCCCGCAACATTCTTTGCCTACCTGATTGGTCTGCCGCTGGGCGTCCTGCTGGTCATCACCCGCAAGGACGGCATTCTCCCGAAACCGACGCTGAACCGCATTATCGGCGTGATTGTCAACCTGCTCCGCTCCGTGCCCTTCATCATCCTGATGGTGATGCTCTTCCCCGCAACGCGCGCGATTCTCGGCCGCGGCACAGGCACGGTGTCCATCATCATCCCGCTGACGGTCAGCGCATTCCCGTATGTGGCGCGCATGGTCGAGGGCAGCCTGCTGGAAGTAGACAACGGCGTGGTGGAAGCTGCACAGGCGATGGGTTCGACAACCTTCCAAATTGTGCGGAAGGTGCTGATTCCCGAAGCCATGCCGTCGCTGGTCAACGGCTTCGCGATTTGCATCACCACGATTCTGGGCTACACTGCGATGGCGGGCACGGCGGGCGGCGACGGCTTGGGCAAGGTCGCAATTACCTACGGCCTGAACAAGCGGCAGTACGACGTGATGTACGCGGCAAGCATCGTGCTGGTGCTGCTGGTGCAGTTCTTCCAGATGGGCGGCACTTGGCTCAGCCACGCGATTGACCACCGCCGCCGGAAATAAGGATAAACACGCGGACGCTGCATGGGCGTGTCACCAACTCCATCGCGAAAAGGGTGTCGAGAGGGTCGAAGACCCTTGCGTCTCCCCCGAATCGTTTCATTCACCCGTATGGTGTTTGAATAAATAGGTTTCCCGAAAATGAAAGGAGTGCTTACAATGAAGAAGTTCTTTGCTCTGGCTCTGGCGCTGGTTCTGGCGCTGTCCCTGACGGTTGCGTCTGCGGACGAATTGAAGGTCATCCGCGTTGGCGCGACGGCTGCCCCGCACGCGGAGATTCTCGAATCCGAAGCGGTAACGGCAAAGCTGGCGGAACTGGGCTACAAGCTCGAAGTCGTTGTGTACGAAGGCTATGTGCTGGAGAATCCGGCGGTTGCTGACGGCACGGACGATGCGAACTATTTCCAGCACAAGCCCTATCTCGACTCCTACAACGAAACCGCTTCCGAGAGCGAACAGCTTGTGTCCGCGTTCACCGTGCATTACGAGCCCTTCGCCATCTACTCCAAGAAAGTGACCAGCCTTGCTGACCTGCAGGACGGCGCGCACATCGGCCTGCCGAACGACCCCTCCAACGAGACCCGTGCTCTGCTGCTGCTGGAGGCTGCTGGCCTGATTACCGTGCCGGAAGGAACGACCGCTGCGTCTGCCCTGACCAAGTACGACATCACCGCCGAAATGAACCCCCACGGCTATGTGTTTGACGAAGTGGCGGCTGAACTGCTTGCCCCCACCCTCGAGGACTACGACATTGCCGTCATCAACGGCAACTACGCGCTGGACGCTGGCCTGAAGCCCACTACGAACGGTCTGTTCGTCGAAGCGGCTGACTCTGAGTTCGCTACCCTGTACGCCAATATCGTTGCGGTTCGCCCCGCTGACCTTGATTCCGACTGGCTGAAGGCGCTGCACACCGCGCTGACCTCCAAGGAAGCCTACGACTACATGATCACCACCTACGAAGGCGGCGTCATCCCGACCTTCACTGTGGAAGAAGCGGAGTAATCCCGTTTCCCCAAGACCGTCTGCAAGCACGCAGGCGGTCTTTTTTCGTCAGCGGAAGTGGGAGTAGCGGAATTCGCATGAGCGATTTTCCCCGCAGCAAAAAGACCAGCACCGAGAGAAACAGCTTCTCCCGATGCTGGTCGGTTGGATTTGCTTGCGGGTACTCCGGCTTGTTTGCACTTCCCCTGCCCTTGGGTTAAGCGGCTTTATCCCCTTCCAGTGTCTTTAGGGATTTCCTACTCTGAAAAAACAAGCAGGTCAACACCCCCATCAGCGCCAGCGCCGCATAAAAGCACGCCGCGCCGCTGCCTTCATCCCGTCCGAACATCATTTCCAGCCACGGCAGCGGATTCCGCATCATCGGCCGAAACACCGCATCCACCAGCGCGCCGCCCAGCACATACCCGACCGGAATCGTGAAGAATTGCAGCGCATTTCGCACCGCATAGACCCTTCCCTGCATTCCTTCCGGGATATTGAGCCGCATCAGCGCATCGAGATTCGCGCTCATGACGGGAATCAGCAGCCACCCCAGCGCCGCGCCCACGCACCACGTCGGCAGATTCCGCCCGAACGCGAGCAGGAAGTTCTCCGTGCCCATCGAGACGAGCAGGGACACGCACACCACCCGCACGCGGCTTTTCGGCGCGGGGAGCAGTACAGCGAGCAGGCTGCCGATCAGCGTCGCCAGCGCGGTCACAGTGGAGAAGATGCCCATGGCATTCTCCCCGCCCCAGCTCCGCGAGAGCAGCAGCGACGGCAGCGCGGCTTCGTACATGGACGAGACGAGGTTAATCGCCGCGAGGTACAGCACGAGCGTCAGCAGCCCGGGCGCTTGGCGGAAGAACCGCAGCCCCTGCCGGGTCGAATCAAGGAACGATTCGTGCGGACTGGCCGTTTGCCGCTTCGGAATACGGATGAAGCACAGCAGCGCCGTGAACGCGACGGCGAATGTCGCCAAATCCGCGAACATGACCGCGCGCAGACCGCCGAGCATCATCAGCGCCATTGCGAGCACAGGTGTCAGCAGCCCGGACAGGCTGGAGGAGAGATACCGCAGTCCACCGACCCGCTGGTACTGCGATTTCGGCAGCAGTGCGGTCGTTGCGGCTTCGCTGGCGGGCTGCTGGAGCGTGTTCATCAAGCCGTTCAGCGCGTTAAGGAGATACAAGTGCGTGATTTGCAGCCGTCCCGTTTGCAGCAGGACGAGCGCCGCGACGGTTGTGCACGCGGCAAGCGCATCGCTGACGAGCATCGTCCGGCGCGTATCGAGGCGGTCAACCAGCGCGCCGCAGAGCAGGCTGAATACGACATACGGCGCGTAGCTGCTGACCGTCAGCAGCGCGGTGGACAGCGCCGACCCGCTCTGCTGATACGCCCAGATAACAAGCGCGTAGCTGGTCATGGCGCTGCCGAGCGACGAAAGCGCCTGCGTCGTGAACAGCAAAAGGAATGTGCGCAGTTCGCGCAGAGACTCAAAAAACGAATGCAGTTTCATATGGCTTTGCTCCTTCATGCAAATAATCCGCATGGATGGAATGCCATTTTTAGATGAAAATGCCCCAAGATGCGCCGCGTTTTTTTCATTCAGGCTAACGCGAATGAAACGCAGCGTAGCAGCGCTACGCTAAGTG
>ERZ780168.359-NODE-359-length-57429-cov-11.871823_pt1 | contig 57429 bp, 50 predicted proteins | sample MGYA00510981_ERZ780168 | MGnify/ENA primary metagenome ERZ780168 (study PRJEB29588, sample SAMEA2158769) | human gut metagenome | biome: human gut; feature: human-associated habitat; material: faeces | place: Denmark | collected 2008/2010 ...
CGGGAAGGAAACATGATTTTGTGAAAAAATAATTTATGGAAATTTTTGATGTCCTTTAAATGGATTTTTAAAGACGATCTGTACGGAGACGGATCATCTTCTCTACTCGGCAAAGGAGAATGGACGCACCCGCTATGTGATTGGAAACTTTGAGGGAAACAAAAGTTGAGTGGGAACAGACGAATCCATTACAGTTTGTGAAAGGCAAAAGGCATAAATGGCAATGACAGAATAGGAACAGAAGTGGAAAGGAAGAATAAACATGGAATTTCGTCTGCACAGTGAGTATCAGCCGACCGGAGATCAGCCACAGGCAATCGATGAGCTGGTGAAGGGATTTCAGGAAGGCAATCAGTTTGAAACCCTGCTTGGCGTTACCGGCTCCGGCAAGACGTTTACGATGGCGAATGTGATTGCGGCACTGAATAAACCGACGCTTGTGATCGCACACAATAAGACGCTGGCTGGACAGCTATACGGGGAATTTAAAGAATTTTTTCCGGAAAACGCGGTAGAATATTTTGTATCGTATTATGATTATTATCAGCCGGAAGCGTATGTCCCGTCCACGGACACTTATATTGCGAAGGATTCCGCGATCAACGATGAAATCGATAAGCTGAGGTTGTCCGCTACGGCGTCCCTTTCGGAACGGCGGGATGTTGTTGTGGTCGCCAGCGTTTCCTGTATTTTCGGTCTGGGTTCCCCGGATGAGTTTTCGGGGATGAGTGTGTCCCTGCGCCCGGGAATGCAGAAGGATCGGGACGATGTGCTGCGGGCGCTCGTGACGATCCAGTATGACCGCAATGATATGGACTTAAACCGCGGTTGCTTTCGTGTGCGCGGAGATGTGATTGAGATCAATCCGGCGCAGGGAAGCGAATTTCTGATCCGGGTAGAATTTTTCGGAGATGAAATCGATCGGATTACGGAGGTTGATCCGTTAAATGGGCAGGTGCAGAACACGCTGGAGCATGTCATTATTTTCCCGGCGTCCCATTATGTTGTGCCGCAGGAGCAGATTAATAAGGCCTGCGATGAAATCGAAAAGGAGCTGGAGGGCAGAATCCGCTTTTTCAAAGGAGAAGATAAGCTCCTGGAGGCGCAGCGTATTTCAGAACGGACGAATTTTGATATCGAAATGCTGCGGGAAACCGGATTTTGTTCGGGTATTGAGAACTATTCCAGGCATTTAAACGGAATGCCGGAAGGCGCGCCACCGTTTACGCTGCTGGACTTCTTTAAAGATGACTATCTGATTATTATCGATGAGTCGCATATGACAATCCCGCAGATTCGCGGTATGTATGCGGGTGACCGCTCCCGGAAGCAGACACTTGTGGATTATGGCTTCCGTCTGCCGTCTGCGCTGGATAACCGACCGCTGAATTTTGAAGAATTTGAACAGCGGATCGATCAGATGATGTTCGTTTCTGCGACGCCGGGACCTTATGAAGAAGAGCATGAGCTGCTTCGGACGGAGCAGATTATCCGTCCGACCGGACTGCTTGATCCGAAAATCGATGTTCGCCCGGTAGAGGGACAGATCGACGATTTGATTGCGGAGGTTCGGAAAGAGACCGCACATCACAATAAAGTTCTGATTACGACGTTGACGAAGCGCATGGCGGAAGATTTGACGGATTATATGCGGGAAGTGGGAATTCGTGTACGTTATCTGCACTCCGATGTGGATACGCTGGAGCGTTCCGAGATTATCCGGGATATGCGTCTGGATGTATTCGATGTGCTGGTGGGCATTAACCTGCTGAGAGAGGGTTTGGATATTCCGGAGATTACGCTGGTAGCGATTCTCGATGCGGATAAGGAAGGATTTCTGCGTTCGGAGACGTCACTGATTCAGACAGTCGGACGTGCAGCGCGTAACGCGGAGGGACACGTTATCATGTATGCGGATACGATCACCGATTCCATGAGGAGGGCGATCGACGAGACGGAGCGCCGACGTGCGCTGCAGCAGGCTTATAACGAAGCACACGGAATTACACCGCAGACAATTAAGAAAGCCGTCCGCGATCTGATCAGCATCACGAAGGAGATCAAGCCTGCAGAGACTGCTTTCGAAAAAGATCCGGAATCCATGAGTCGTCCAGAGCTGGAAAAGCTGATTGCGGACGTGCAGAAGAAGATGAAGAAGGCGGCAGCAGAGCTGAATTTCGAAGCGGCGGCAGAGCTGCGCGACCAGATGGTAGATCTGAAAAAGCTGCTGGCGGATATGGACTGAGAGCCTGAATAAGAATGCGTTTGAATGTTATTTCTATAGAGTGAGGAAGAAATGGAAGAAGCAAAGAAAATACTTTCAAAGAAGAACTGTATCAGAATCCGGGGTGCGAACGAGCACAATCTGAAAAATGTGGATGTGGATATTCCGAGGGATGCGCTGGTTGTCTTTACCGGACTGTCCGGCTCCGGTAAATCGTCGCTGGCGTTTGATACGATCTATGCAGAGGGACAACGGCGGTATATGGAATCGCTATCGTCCTATGCACGTCAGTTTTTAGGACAGATGGAGAAGCCGAATGTGGAAAAGATCGAAGGACTTTCTCCGGCGATTTCGATTGATCAGAAATCGACGAACCGTAACCCTCGTTCTACTGTCGGAACAGTAACAGAGATTTATGACTATTTCCGTCTGCTGTATGCGAGAATCGGCATTCCGCATTGCCCGAACTGCGGCAAGGAGATCAAGAAACAGAGCGTCGATCAGATGGTGGATCAGATCATGGCACTTCCGGAAGGAACGCGGCTGCAGCTGCTTGCGCCCGTTGTGCGCGGACGAAAGGGACGGCATGAGAAGGTGCTGGAACGCGCGGCGAGAAGCGGCTATGTGAGAGTCCGCATTGACGGCAATCTGTATGAGCTGGCGGAGAATATCCAGCTGGATAAGAATATCAAGCATAATATCGAAATCGTCGTTGACCGTCTGATTGTGAAGCCGGGAATCGAACGCAGACTGACGGATTCGATCGAAAATGTCCTGAACCTGTCGGAGGGACTTCTGTTTGTAGAACGCGTGGGAAGCGATGAGGAAATGCTGACGTTTTCCCAGAGCTTTTCGTGCCCGGACTGCGGTGTCAGCATTGATGAAATCGAGCCCAGAAGCTTTTCGTTCAACAACCCGTTCGGGGCATGTCCGGAGTGCTACGGACTCGGATATAAGATGGAATTTGATCCGGACCTGATGATTCCCGATCGCACGCTGAGCATCAACCAGGGCGCGATTACCGTGCTGGGGTGGCAGAGCTGTCAGCAGCCGGGATCTTTTGCAAATGCGATCCTGCAGGCACTGGCAAAAGAATATCACTTCGATCTGGATACACCGTTTGGGGAATATCCACAGAAAATTCAGGATATTCTGCTGCATGGAACCGGTGGAAAAGAGGTTCTGGTCTACTATGAAGGACAGCGCGGCAAGGGACAGTATCCGATTGCGTTCGAGGGCTTGATTCGGAATGTGGAGCGCAGATACCGGGAGACAGGATCGGACGCCACTAAGCAGGAATACGAGACATTTATGCGGATTACACCGTGTCGGCTGTGTAAAGGACAGCGTCTGAAAAAAGAAGCGCTGGCAGTAACCGTGTGCGGGAAAAACATATACGAAATTACGTCAATGTTTATCGGAGAGCTGTCGCAGTTTCTGCAGGATATGAAGCTGACGACACAGCAGGAGCTGATAGGCAGCCAGATTTTAAAGGAAATCCGGGCAAGAGTTGGCTTCCTGATCGACGTCGGACTGGATTATCTCTCCCTTTCCAGAGCGACGGGAACACTTTCCGGCGGCGAGGCGCAGAGAATTCGTCTTGCAACACAGATTGGCTCCGGACTGGTCGGAGTCTGCTATATTCTGGACGAGCCAAGTATCGGTCTACATCAGCGGGACAACGACAAGCTGCTCGCAACGTTGAAGAATCTCCGGGATCTTGGCAATACGCTGATCGTCGTGGAGCATGATGAGGATACGATGCGTGCAGCAGATTATATTGTGGACGTCGGCCCTGGAGCAGGCTCCCATGGCGGTCAGATTGTTGCGAGCGGAACCGTGGAAGAGATCATGAATACGCCGGAGTCGATTACCGGTCAGTATTTGAGCGGTGCGAAGAAGATCCCGGTTCCTGAGACGAGACGAAAGCCCACAGGCTGGCTGACTGTGCGTAGCGCGGAAGAAAATAATTTAAAGAAGATCGATGTGAAATTTCCGTTGGGCGTGTTTACCTGCGTGACGGGCGTTTCCGGATCCGGCAAATCGTCGCTGGTCAACGAAATTCTCTATAAACACCTGGCAAGAGATTTAAACCGTGCGAGATGTATTCCGGGAAAACATGCGGGCATCGACGGCATCGAGCAGCTGGATAAGGTCATTGCGATCGACCAGTCTCCGATTGGGCGGACGCCCCGTTCCAATCCGGCGACCTATACAGGCGTATTTGATATGATCCGCGATTTGTTCGCATCGACTTCGGATGCAAAAGCGAAAGGCTATAAAAAGGGAAGATTCAGCTTCAACGTTAAGGGCGGACGCTGTGAAGCCTGTGGCGGCGACGGCATTATCAAGATTGAAATGCACTTTTTGCCGGATGTCTATGTGCCGTGTGAGGTTTGCGGAGGCAAGCGCTATAACCGAGAGACACTGGACGTCAAATACAAGGGCAAGAGCATTTACGATGTGTTGGATATGACAGTGGAGGAGGCGCTGACCTTTTTTGAAAATGTGCCGTCCATCCAGAGAAAGATTCAGACACTATATGATGTAGGGCTTTCTTATGTCAAGCTGGGACAGCCTTCTACGGAGCTGTCCGGCGGCGAGGCGCAGCGGATCAAGCTGGCAGCGGAGCTGTCCAGACGGAGCACCGGAAGGACGATCTATATTCTGGACGAACCCACGACCGGACTGCATTTTGCAGACGTGCAGAAGCTGATCGAGATTCTGCATCGGCTTGCAGAGGGTGGAAATACCGTTGTGGTAATCGAACACAATCTGGACGTCATCAAGACGGCGGACTATCTGATCGATATCGGACCAGAGGGCGGCATGCGCGGTGGAACGGTCATCGCAAAGGGAACGCCGGAGGAGGTTGCGAAGAATCCTGCATCGTATACAGGATATTATGTAAAGAAGATGCTGAAAAGTTAAATTTTTCTGAATCCCCTTTTCAATACCGGGGTTTTACGCTATAATGGACGCGGACTATTCCAAAAAGGGTGAAGTTTGCCCTGATTAACATAGAGCAGAACAGGGAATGATTGGAACGTACAGTACGTTCGCAGCAGAACGGAAGGAGATTATAGCATGCAGTATACAGATATCGGGATTGATTTGGGAACAGCCAGCATTCTGGTTTATATCAGAGGGAAGGGCGTCGTATTAAAGGAGCCTTCCGTTGTAGCGTTTGACCGTGATACCAACAAGATCAAGGCAATTGGAGAGGACGCGCGCCTGATGCTGGGACGTACGCCCGGCAATATCGTAGCAGTCCGTCCGCTTCGTCAGGGCGTTATTTCTGACTATACCGTAACAGAGAAGATGATGAAATACTTCATCCAGAAAGCACTCGGCAGAAAAACCTTCCGCCGCCCCAGAATCGCAGTCTGCGTACCCAGCGGTGTAACTGAGGTAGAGAAGAAAGCTGTTGAGGATGCAACCTATCAGGCAGGCGCAAGAGAGGTCTCTATTATTGAAGAACCGATTGCGGCTGCAATCGGAGCTGGTATCGATATTTCCAGACCTTGCGGCAACATGATCGTGGATATCGGCGGCGGTACGTCCGATATTGCGGTAATTTCGCTGGGAGGAACCGTAGTGAGCGCATCCATCAAGATCGCAGGCGATGATTTTGACGAAGCGATTGTCCGCTACATGAGAAAGAAGCATAACCTTCTGATCGGTGAACGCACCGCAGAGGATATCAAGATCAAAATCGGTTCCGCTTATAAGAGACCGGAGCCGGACTACATGGAAGTCAGAGGACGTAACCTGGTAACAGGTCTGCCCAAGACCATCAAGGTTTCTTCGGAAGAAACAGAAGAGGCACTCAAAGAGTCTACAATGCAGATTGTAGAAGCAATTCACGGCGTATTGGAGAAGACTCCCCCGGAACTGGCTGCGGATATCGCGGACAGAGGTATCGTCCTGACCGGCGGCGGAAGCCTGCTGCGCGGTCTGGAAGAGCTGATTGCGGAGCACACCGGCATCAATACGATGACGGCAGAAGATCCGATGACCGCAGTAGCCATCGGAACCGGCAAATATGTAGAATTTCTGGGCGGATACAGAGAGTAATTCCATCGGAACCAGAACGTAGATGCAAAGCGCATCGAAAACAGGAACATTGTCAGAATCATAACAAGGTCGCCTATTTCATGGGCGACCTTTTGTGTTCAAAATGCCTGTTGGTGTGGTTGGCGGCGCAGTGCAGCCTATATTATAACAACAGCGGAGAAAACAGTGGCACAGCTGAAAGGATTTGTAACACACATTATTTATCGTAACAACGGGAACGGCTATACCGTTTTTGAATTGAATACAGGCGACGAAATCACCTGCGTGGGCACATTTCAGTCTCTGGAAGAGGGAGAAATTCTGGAGCTGGAGGGAGATTTTACCGAGCACGCGGTGTATGGGAGTCAGTTTAAAGTTTCTTCGTTCAAATTCTCGTCGCCAGAGGATGCGGCGGGGATGGAGAGATATCTCGGCTCCGGGGCGATCAAAGGAGTCGGCGCTTCGCTGGCGGCGCGGATTGTGAAACGGTTTGGGGCGGATACGTTTCGGATTATCGAAGAAGAGCCGGAGCGCCTGGCGGAGATTAAGGGGATCAGCGAGCGCAAGGCGATGGATATTGCATCCCAGATGGAAGAAAAGCACGAAATGCGGGAAGCAATGGTCTATCTGCAGAAATACGGGATTTCCAACACACTGGCAGTGCGGATTTATGAAACCTACGGCAGCAGGCTCTACCGGGTTTTAGAAGAAAATCCGTACCAGCTTGCGGATGATATTGACGGAATCGGCTTCCGCAAGGCGGATGAACTTGCCGCAAGAATCGGCATCCACACGGATTCGGATTTTCGGATTCGGAGCGGAATTTTGTATACATTATTGCAGGCGTCCGGAGAAGGGCACATGTATCTGCCGGGCAGCGTTTTGATCCGGCGCGCGGCAGCGCTTCTCAACCTTCCGCAGGAGGCAATTGCAGATCAGCTGCCGAACCTTTCGATGGATAAAAAAATGGTCATCAAGAAAAACGGCGAGGATACGATCTGTTATGCGTTTTCGTATTATTACGCAGAGCTTGCCTGCGCGCGGATGCTGGTGGAATTGAATCAGACGATGCTGCCGGAGGGCGAGCTGCTCCCGGCGCAGGAGGAGGCAATTTTAAAACGGGTGGATCAGATTCAGCAGCAGGAGGGACTGATGCTGGACGAGCTGCAGCGGAAGGCGGTTCTGGAGAGCGTCCGCAACAGCATTCTGATTCTGACCGGTGGACCGGGCACTGGTAAGACGACGACGATCAACACAATTATCCGGTATTTTGAAGGAGAAGGGCTGGATCTTTACCTCGCGGCGCCGACCGGAAGAGCGGCGAAGCGGATGACGGAGGCAACTGGCTACGAAGCGCGGACGATCCACCGGATGCTTGAGCTGTCCGGGGCGATGCCGGAAAGCGGCAAAAAGGCGAGCTTTGAACGGAATGAGGACAATCCGCTGGAGGCGGACGTGATTATCGTCGATGAGATGTCGATGGTTGATATCCACCTGTTCCAGTCGCTGTTGAAGGCGGTCAGCCCGGGGACGAGGTTGATTTTGGTTGGGGACGTGAATCAGCTGCCGAGCGTGGGTCCCGGACAGGTGCTGGCAGATCTGATTGCCAGCGAGGTGTTCCCTGTCGTCTGCCTGCAGAAAATTTTCCGGCAGGCGCAGGAGAGCGATATTGTTGTCAATGCGCATCGGATTAACAAAGGAGAACAGATTGCGCTGACAAATAAAAGCAGGGATTTCTTTTTTCTGGAGAGGAACAGTGTCCCTGTTATCTACAAGCATATGGTGCAGCTGATTGGAGAGATGCTGCCGAAATATGTAAAGGCTTCACCGTTCGATATCCAGGTGCTGACGCCGATGCGGAAAGGCAGCCTTGGTGTGGAGACGTTAAACGGCGTACTGCAGAGCTGTTTAAATCCTCCGTCGGAGGGCAAAAAGGAGGTTCAGCTGGGTGATACCCTGTTCCGCGAGGGGGACAAGGTGATGCAGATTAAAAACAACTACCAGCTGGAATGGGAGGTCGTCAGCCGTTACGGCATCCCGATCGACAAGGGAGTTGGAATTTTTAACGGTGATATGGGGATAATCCGGGAAATTGACGAATATGCACAGACGGTGCTGGTGGAATATGACGAGCAACGCCGCGTGACCTATACCTATCCGCAGATGGAAGAGGTGGAGCTGGCTTACGCGATTACAATTCACAAGTCGCAGGGAAGCGAATATCCTGCTGTGATTATGCCGCTTTTGGGAGGACCGAGACTCCTGTTTAACAGAAACCTTCTGTATACAGGTGTCACCCGTGCAAGGGGCTGCGTGACGATTCTGGGAAGCCGCAAGGTGGTGCAGGAGATGATCGCAAACGAAAGCGAAAACCGCAGGTACACCAGTCTGGACGTTCGAATCAGAGAGCTGAAAGGGGAAGCTTGATCGATTTCAAAACGCTATTATTTCCACAAAGATGTCCTGTATGCGACAGACCGGTGAAACCGGCCGGAGCGCTGGTGTGCAGAAGCTGTGCACCGAAACTTGTTTATGTCAGACAGCCGCTTTGCATGAAGTGCGGAAAGGAGCTTTCTGATGAAAATCAGGAATACTGCAGGGACTGTCTGCATAAAAAACATCTGTATGACAGAGGGATCAGCCTGTACCGGTATGCGAGCGTTAAAAAGGCGGTTTACCGGTTCAAATATGCGGGCAGGCAGGAATACGCCGCTTTTTTCGGAAAAGAGATGGCATGGCATTTGGGGCGGCAGATCCTTTCCTGGAAGGTAGACGCATTGGTCCCTGTTCCGCTGCATCCGGCGCGGAAGCGCAAAAGAGGCTACAATCAGGCGGAGCTTCTGGCATTGGAAATTGGAAAACAGTTAGGGCTCCGGGTGGAGAACAACTGGCTGATTCGGACAAAAAATACAGTTCCGCAGAAGCTTTTAAATGGGCAGGAACGCCGAAATAATTTGAAAAAGGCTTTTAAAGCAGGGCAAAATGATGTAAAATTAAATGCAATTGTAATTATTGATGATATCTATACGACAGGAAGTACGATAGACGCGATGGCGGCGGTCTGCAGGCAGCAGGGCGTTTCCAGAATTTATTTTGCGGCGCTGTCTATCGGAAACGGACAGGAGGTCAGATGATCAATCAGGAAAAGGTTCTCAGAATGACCAAGATGGCATCGTATGAAGAACACGGTGGACGGAAGGATCGCGCAGTGGTGGGATATTTCCGCAGCGACTATATCGGAAAACAGACTATTATTTCACTGATAGTGATAACGGCAGCTTTCCTTGCCGGGCTGGGGACATATCTTCTATTTCATTTTTCAGAGGTAATGGGAAACATTTATTCCATGGATCTGGTGGGAACGGCGAAAAAGATTTTGACGTTATATCTGGTGGCGGCAGTTTTGTATGTAGCAGTTACCTATGTGATATACACGGTCCGTTATGCAAAAGCGAAAAAGAGGCTGCAGCTATTTCTGGAGTATCTGGACTGCCTGGATCAGGATGGAGAAGAGGAAACCGCAGAGAGGAAATAAAAGATGACACAGCTGCTTGTAATCAGAGAATACATAAAAAATTTTTACACGAAATATGAAGAATTTATCGTTCCCCTGTTGAAATTTGTCTTGGGACTTATTTTGTTTCTGACGATCAACGGCAGAATGGGCTATATGGCAAAAATTGACCACGTTGCGATCGCGCTGGTGGCGGCGCTTCTGTGCTCATTCCTCCCGCTGGGTGTGATGGTATTTTTGAGCGCGATGTTTCTGCTGCTGCATACTTATGCGCTGTCTGCGGAATGCGTTGTGGTTCTGCTGCTTGCTTATATTATCGTGTTGGTGATTTATCTGCGGTTTGCACCGAAAGCGCATTTGCTGCTGCTTTTGACACCGCTTCTGTTTGTGTGGAAGATCCCTTATGCGGCTCCGCTGGCAGCGGGACTGTTCGGGACACCGGGAGCTGCGGCTGCGGTTGCAGGCGGCGTAGTGGTATATTATGTGCTGGCATATATTACCGGCAATGCGCAGGCGTTTGGCGGCGGGGAAAGCGATACCATGCTGCAGCGCTTCAGCGATATGGGAACCGGCGTGATCGAAAATAAAGAAATGCTGATTGTAGTGACGGCGTTTGCCATCACAGCGATTTTGGTTTATGCGATCCGCCGCATGAGCATTAACTATTCCAGAGCGATCGCTGTTTTGGTCGGAACGCTGGCAGATATCGTAATTTTACTGATCGGGGATCTGATCTATGATGCGAATTTTTCCCTGGCGGGCGTGATTCTCGGCAGTATTGTATGCGCGCTGATCGCGCTGGTGATGCAGTTTTTCCAGTTCAATCTGGATTATGCACGCACCGAAAAAGTGCAGTTTGAAGATGACGAGTATTATTACTATGTAAAAGCGGTTCCCAAAATGGCAGTGGCAGTGCCGGAGAAGCGGGTAAAACGGATCACGACGCAGCGCGCAAACCAGAATGTCCGCCACAGCCATGGGAAGGGCAAAACCAGAAAATAGTGAGATGGAACAATGGAACAGATCAAAGAGTTTGCGGACAGATATCTGACACAGATACAATTTATAGGACCAATGGATATTGTGGAGATTATCCTCATTTCTCTGATGGTCTATTATCTACTGATCTTTATTCGGAATACCAGGGCATGGCAGCTGTTAAAGGGCGTGTTCGTCATTCTGGTATTTCTTGTGATTGCCGAAATCCTGCAGATGGATACGATCCTCTGGATTGCGAGGACGGCGTTTCAGTTTGCAACAATTGCGCTGATCGTCGTGCTGCAGCCGGAGCTGCGCAAGGCGCTGGAACAGCTCGGACAGAAAAATCTGATCCGTTCCGTCATTCCCTTTGAATCCTCCAAGCCGGAGGAGGGACTCTTTTCCGACCGGACGATCCGTGAGATCGTAAAGGGCTGTGTGGAAATGTCCCGGGCAAAGACGGGCGCGCTGATCGTTGTCAGACAGCTGGACTCCCTGGCAGAATATGAACGTACCGGCATTGCAGTGGATGGTATTGTGACCAGCCAGCTGCTGATCAATATTTTCGAAAAAAATACGCCGTTACATGACGGCGCAGTGATCGTACAGGGGAACCGCGTGACCTATGCGACCTGCTATCTGCCGTTGTCGGACAATATGCGTCTGAGCAAGGATCTCGGAACGAGACACCGTGCAGGCGTCGGTATTTCCGAGGTAACGGATTCCATGACAGTGATCGTGTCAGAGGAAAATGGCAAGATCAGCGTCGCTTATGAAGGAACGTTAAGCAGAGGACTGACGGCGGAGGAACTGGAAGAAAAGCTGAGATCTATTCAGAAAAAACCGACCGATGAGAAAGCGCACAAACGCTGGAAGGGGTGGTTCCACAATGAAAAGTAAGCTCATGCACAATCTGGGTCTGAAGATTATGGCGGTGTTGATTTCCGTTGTGCTGTGGATGCTGGCGGTTGACATCAATGATCCGGTGATAAATAAATATATCAATAATGTACAGGTACAGCTGACCAATACGGGGGCACTGACTGGACAGGGGAAAACCTACCGTATAGTGGACAATTCCGATACGATCCGTGTTTCCGTGCGCGCACCGAAGTCTGCAATCAGCGCAATCGATGCGCAGAGCGTGACGGCAAAGGCAGACCTGTCTGAAATTACAGATGACGGGCGCGTACCGATCGAGCTGTCGTTAAGCAGCGGCCTGGATGTGGAAAAGATCACTTCAGACAGACAGTATGTACAGTTACAGGTAGAAAATAAAAAGACAAGACAGTTAAGCATAGAGGTTGCCAAAAACGGGACACTTCCGGATGGATATGCGACCGGCAGGATCGATATGGAAACCAATACACTCAGCATCAGCGGCCCGGAATCAGCGGTGAATGCGGTAAGCCGTGCAGTGGTGGATATTTCTCTGGATAATGTGACAGCGAATGTGGAAATCGATGCGACAATCCGCCTGCTGGATGCAGACGGCAACGAAATCACTAGCAGTGAAATCCGCAAAAATGTGGACAGCGTAAAGGTGACCGTTCCGATTCTGGAGACAAAGGAGGTCACAATCAGTGCTTCCGCTATAGGAGAACCGGCGGATGGTTATGAACAGACTGGAACGGTAACGGTGTCTCCTGAAACGGTGAAAATTGCAGGGCGGGCGGCTGTGCTGGATAAGATCTCGGAGATCACGATCCCGGCAGAGGAACTTGATCTGACGGATGCGACGGCACCGGTGACGAATACGATTGATATCAGAGAATATCTTCCTTCGGACATATCGCTTGCGGATGCTGATTTTGACGGAACAGTAACGGTATCCGCGGATATCGAGCAGATCCGATGCAAGACGATCAGCTTTGATGCGGACAGCGTTCAGCTTTTGAACATTCCGGACGGTTGGCTGGCAGAGGCAGTCAGCGGACAGAATCTGCAGCTGACAGTCAGAGGTCTGCAGGATAATTTGAATCATGTGGATGCAGGGACAATCACGCCTCACGCGGATTTGTCTGCATTGATAGATGAAAACGGCACTGTGACGGCAGGAGAACAGGAAGTGACGGTGAAATTTTTGCTTCCCGCTTCTGTGGATCAGGTCAATGTGGTTACGGTGCAGGTGCATCTGACTCAGCTTGCTGCTTCGAATACAGATGCACAGGGAGCTCAGTAAAAGCCGAGCAGGAGAAAATGGAAACAGCGCCCGGAGCAGGGAATGCAGAACTTGTGGGTTGAATCAGGGCTGCAAACGAAATCCCGAAATCCGGAAGGCTTTGCAGCTTTATAACAGGAGGAAGAGATCATGTCGAGAATGTTCGGAACAGATGGTGTAAGAGGTGTTGCAAATGAAGAGCTGACGCCGCTTTTAGCGATGCAGCTGGGGCAGGCAGGCGCATATGTCCTGACCCGTGAAAACAAGCACAAACCTACAATTATGGTTGGCTGTGACACAAGAATGTCTGGCGATATGCTGGCAAATGCACTGATGGCAGGAATCTGCAGCGTAGGCGCAAATGCGGTTTATGTGGGCGTGATTCCGACTCCGGCGATCGCTTATCTGACCAAGAAATATAAGGTAGAAGCCGGTGTTGTGATTTCTGCATCCCACAACCCGATGGAGTTTAATGGCATTAAATTCTTTGACGGCAATGGCTATAAGCTGCCGGATGCTCTGGAGGATGAGATCGAAGCTCTGATCAAGAACAACATGAATCGTGTGGAATTTCCGACAGGCTCCAGCGTTGGACGGATCAAGTACCGCAAGGACGCAAGAGAGGAATATATCAATCATGCAGTTCGGGCAGTTCCGGTGGATCTGACGAACCTGAAGGTGGTTGTGGACTGTGCAGAGGGTGCATCTCATTATACTTCCATAGAAGCTCTGCGTCAGCTTGGCGCACAGGTTGTTCCGATTCACAATATGCCGGATGGCACGAATATCAATGCAAACTGTGGCTCAACCCATATGGAAGAGCTGCAGGCCCGCGTTGTTTACGAAAAGGCAAACATCGGTCTGGCGTTTGACGGCGATGCAGACCGCCTGCTGGCAGTGGATGAGCTGGGCAACGTCGTGGATGGTGATCAGATCATGGCGATTGTAGGTGCACATATGCGCAACATGGGCAAGCTGAAACAGAACACGATCGTGGCGACTGTCATGAGTAACCATGGTCTGTTTCTGTTTGGCGAGAAAGAAAAGATCCATATCGAAAAAACCAAGGTCGGTGACCGTTATGTGCTGGAGCGTATGCGGGAAATCGGCGCGAGCCTTGGCGGTGAGCAGTCCGGTCATATTATTTTCCTGGATGAAAATACGACCGGTGATGGTCTGCTGTCTGCACTGCATCTGTTAGAGGTTATGGTAGTGACCGGAAAACCGCTGTCTGAGCTTTCCAAGATTATGACAGTTCTGCCGCAGGCACTGGTTAATGTTACCGTTCCGAATCACCGCAAAGAGCACTTTATGGAATATCCGGAAATCGCGGCTGCGATCGAAGAGCTGGAAAAAGAGTTCGCAGGAGAAGGCCGCGTATTGATCCGTCCTTCAGGCACGGAGCCGAAGGTGCGCGTCATGATCGAGGGTAAGGACAAAGAACGCATTGATAAAGAAGCACATAGAATTGCAGATCTGATTCAGCAGCTGATGCTGTAATCCAGATGTAACTTGTGTTCCGGCTGCAGATGGGGCTTTTGGAACGGGTTGGTGCTTGCCAGATGGGTGCGATAATGGTATGATAATCATGTAAAGATCCGCATTGGGCGGAAAGGGGAGAACAGATATGGTACGCCAGAAGGTAGTAATCAAAAACCCGACAGGACTTCACCTAAGACCGGCTGGAAATCTATGCAAGGAAGCAATCAAATATAAATCGCTGATTACGTTTACGTTTCGGGACAGCACGGCGAACGCGAAGAGCGTTCTAAGTGTTCTGGGCGCATGTGTAAAATGTGGCGATGAAATTGAACTGATATGCGACGGACCGGACGAAGAAGAAGCGCTGACAGCCCTGACCGAGGCAATTGAAGGCGGACTGGGGGAGTAAGCTGCAAGTGCAGCAGAAGAACTTTGTTGAGCAGGATTGTTTCCTTGAGTGGAACAGGACTGTTTCGTGAAGAGATCAGAAGAGGAGGTCAGACCTGGAGCAGATTTTCAGGCTGGGTTCCTCTTTTTCATAACAATAGAATTCTCGCAGAGCGTGCATTCTATTGTTTGATACCAGGGTCAAAAGGGCGTTTCGTAGTCTCACAACCCGGTATCTTATAGCAAAGTGACAGCTACATTGCTCATAAATACAGTCAGAATGGCAGGACACGAAGGGAGAGAAAAAGCAATGATGAATTATCAGAAATACCGCCGTAATCCGGTAATTGACTATCCGGAGCGCCAGTGGCCAGGCAAAGAGATTGAGAAAGCACCCATATGGTGCAGCGTAGACCTGCGCGACGGCAACCAGGCGCTGGTAGATCCGATGGTAGTAGAAGAAAAGATCGAAATGTTTCAGTATCTGATAAAGCTGGGCTTTAAGGAAATCGAAGTTGGTTTCCCGGCAGCAAGTCAGATTGAATTCGATTTTCTGCGCCACCTGATTGAGCATGATATGATTCCGGATGACGTATATGTTCAGGTGCTGACACAGTGCCGGGAAGAGCTGATCGCGCGTACCTTTGAATCGATTCAGGGCTGTAAGCAGGCGATCGTACATATTTATAACTCTACGTCCACATTGCAGAGAGATGTCGTGTTCCACATGGATCGTTCGCATATCGTGGACATTGCGGTAAAGGGAACCGAGCTGGTAAAAAAATATGCCGCAGACTTCCCGGGCAAGATCGTCCTGGAATATTCCCCGGAAAGCTTTACCGGAACAGAGTTGGACTTTGCGCTTGAAATCTGTACCGCAGTTCAGAAAACCTGGGGCGCAACGAAAGAAAATCCAATCATTATCAATTTGCCGTCTACTGTAGAGATGAATACGCCGAACGTTTATGCAGATCAGATCGAGTGGATGAACCGTCATTTTGAAAACAGAGAGAGCATTATTTTAAGTATCCATCCTCACAACGACAGAGGAACCGGTGTTGCGAGCGCGGAGCTGGCACTGCTTGCAGGCGCAGAGCGTGTCGAGGGAACTCTGTTTGGAAACGGCGAGCGTACTGGTAACGTAGATGTTTTAAATATCGCCTACAACATGTTCTCCCAGGGCATCAACCCTGAGCTGGAAATCGGACATGTCAACGATATTATCGGTATTTATGAAAGATGCTGCAAGATCCCGATCCATCCGAGACATCCTTATGCCGGCAAGCTGGTATTTACCGCATTCTCCGGTTCCCATCAGGATGCGATCAACAAGGGCGTGCAGGCAATGAAGGAGAGAAAGAGCGAAATCTGGCAGGTTCCTTATCTGCCGATCGATCCTGCCGATATCGGAAGGGAGTACGAGCCCATCGTGCGTATCAATTCCCAGTCCGGCAAGGGCGGTGTCGCTTTCGTTATGGATACTTATTTTGGCTTCAAGCTGCCCAAGGCGATGCACAAAGAGTTTGCAAATGTTATCCAGAAGATATCCGAGAAGCAGGGCGAGGTTTCCCCGCAGCAGATCATGGACAATTTCAAGCGCGAGTATCTGGATCAGAAGGAACCTCTGCACTTCAAGAAGCTGAGAATCGAGGATCTGAGCGGAGATGTGGAATCCGGCGAATTCGATACAAAGGTTATCGTGGACTACACGCTGGCAGGCAAGCCCGGTACATTCGATGCAGTCGGCAACGGCCCGATCGATGCGGTCAAGAGAGGACTGCAGGTTACCTTCGGCATGAATATCAGAGTGCTTGATTACGAGGAGCATGCGCTGCAGAACGGTTCCAACGCGCAGGCAGCAGCATATATCCATATGATGGATGCAGAGAGCGGACGCGTTACTTATGGTGTCGGCGTAAGCTCCAACATCACAAGAGCATCTGTACGCGCAATGTTCTCGGCGGTCAACCGTCTGGAGCTGGTAACGGGCGTATAAGAGACGGATACAACAAAAGAAGAGCTGCGATAAAAGCAGAAAACCGAACCGTTTTGTCGTTTTGGCAGAACGGTTCCTTCATAAGGAGAAAAGTATGGCATATCAGACTCCCTATTTTGTGATCGATGAAAATCAGCTGACGAAAGATTTTCAGATGCTGAAAAGCTCCCTGGAAACATCCTGGGGCAATTACCGGATCGGATATTCCTTCAAAACGAATTCCCTGCCGTGGCTGGTGACCTTTTTAAAGGCGGGCGGCGTGATGGCGGAGGTTGTATCCGACGATGAATATTCGCTGGCCGGCGCACTTGGCTTTTCCGATTCTGAAATTGTATACAATGGACCGGTCAAAAAACGCCCGTCGTTTGAACGGGTGCTGCTTGCAGGCGGCATCCTGAATATGGACGGCAGACGCGAGCTGGACTGGATGGAAGAGCTGGCAGCAGCGCATCCGACGCAGACATTTCGGGTCGGAATCCGGGTCAATTTTGATCTGGAAAAAATGTGTCCGGGGCAGACAACGATGGGCGAAGCCGGAGGCAGATTTGGATTCAGCTATGAAAACGGGACATTCGCAGCCGTTTTAGAGCGCGTGCGGCGCATTCCGAATGTTGAGGTCACGGGCTTACATCTGCATTCCAGCAGCAAGTCCAGAAGTGTCGCGGTATTTGAAGCAATCGCTTCGATGGCATGTAAATTAAAGCGGGAATTTTCCCTGAACCTGTCTTATGTGGATCTGGGCGGCGGTTATTGCGGCGGTCTGGAAGGACGTCCGCAGTATCCGGATTATTTTCCGGCTGTGGCGAAGGTTTTACAAGAAGAATTTACGCCAGAAAAAACAATGTTAATTGTTGAACCGGGCATTTCTCTTTTGTCAAAGGCAAGTACGTTTGTGACAGGCGTCGTGGATGTGCGTGATATCGGAAACGAGCGGTATTTGATCACGGACGGAAGCCGTTTCAATATCGACCCGACGATGATTAAGAGCAGCCACCTGTTCCATCTGGAATTGAATGAGGCAAACCCGGGTGCAGAGCAGCGAAAAACGATGGCGCACCAGTGCGTATCGGGCTATTCCTGCATGGAAGTGGACCGGATTTTTGAATACCGCGACGGAATCGAGCTGATGGAGGGCGACCGGATTGTTTACGAAAATGTGGGCGGCTATACGATGAGCCTGAATCCGTTGTTTATCCAGTATTTCCCGGACGTTTATATCCGCCGGGACGGGAAGCTTTATAAGATCAGAAACCGCTGGACGCCGAAGGAATATATGCAGAACAGCATGTTGTATGGAGAAGAACAAAAATGACGACGATCTTGATTTTGAGCTGCGGAACGCGCAATAAGCTGGTACGTTTTTTTAAAGAAGCCTTTCATAGTCTGCCGGGCGGCGGAAGGGTGATCGTGACGGACTGCAGCCCGTGGGCACCTGCACTGTACGAGGCGGATGCATTTTATCTGGTACCGCCGATGAAGGATCCCGGATACGAAGACAGGATTCTGGAAATCTGCATGCGGGAACAGGTCAATGCCCTGCTTCCACTGTTTGAGGATGAGCTGGATCTGCTGGCGCAGAACCGGAAGAAGTTTGAGGGAAAAGGGATCACAGCGATTGTATCGGACGCAGAAAGCGTTGCAGTCTGCCGGGATAAGTACGGCTTTTTCTCCCTGCTGCAGAAAAACGGACTGCCGGTGCTGTATACGAGCGCATCTCTGGAAGAGTTTGACTCGGATTACGCGGAAGGAAAGATTGCGTTCCCGGTATTTGTAAAGCCTGTTCGGGGCTGCGGAAGCGTCGGCATCAGCCGGGTGGACAACCGCGAGCTTCTTGGTGTGCTGTGCCGTTATAGCAAAGAGCCGCTGTTGATCCAGCAGTATGCGGACGGTGAGGAATTCGGCGCGGACATTTACGTCGATTTGATTTCCAAAAAACCGGTAGCTATTTTTACGAAGAAAAAAGTGCGGATGCGGGCGGGCGAAACCGAAAAATCGATTTCCGTCAAAGATCCTGCGCTGTTTGAAGTGATTGAAAAGACGGTTTCCGCGCTTTCGCTGGCAGGTCCGATCGACATGGATATTTTCCGGATTGACGGCAAATATTATATTTCCGAAATCAATCCGCGGTTTGGCGGCGGCTATCCCCACGCATGGCACTGCAACGTGAGGTTCCCGGAGCTGATCGCGAAAAATCTGCTCGGCGAGGAAAATGAGCCGCAGATCGGCGCATACGAAGCGGATATGTGCATGATGAAATATTCCGACGAGATCGTGCGGAAGCTGTGAGACGCAGTGAAATAAAAATCCATGCTTCTGAATCAAAATAGCATGGATATAAACAATAGAATGCACGCTCTGCGAGCATTCTATTGTCATGAATAAAAAAGACATGTTAGAATGAGGGGAGAAATGGAGCAGATGACGGAACTTGAAGCTGAGTGTCGGCATAGATACCGGGTTCGGAGCATCCGGGAGGATGATTACGGCTGTGAAGAGCGTCCGGAGGGCGTTTGGCCGACCGTGCTTGTTGAACTGGAGGATGAAAACGGGCAGCTCCGTTTGCTCCGGCAAAAGGATCACTATCTGTATGAACAGCAGATCGAGGAGGGCGATCAGGTGATTCTGGAACAGGAGATTCTGAAAAGAATAGAATAATCTGGGAAAGGCTAACAAGAGGGGAAAGGATAATGAAAACAGAAGGGAAAAGAAACCTGCTGAGACAGCCGGATGAGATCAGGCTGATGACAGGCAGTGCGCAGACGGAGCAGGAGACCGCGCCCGATGCAGCTGCGTTCAGAGCAGGTGACGTTACAGTGGAATTTGCGGAAGCCGACGGCAGCCTTGCGGTATTCGTGCAGGCACAGAACACACCGGTTCGGGAGCTTGTGCTTACCTGGAAAGCTATGTTTGGCGGGGCGGGCGAGGTGCTCGGAGACACCTGGGAACGCGGTTACGGTGATCTGGAATGGAAAAAGGAAGCAGATCATATCGGAATGCCGTGGTACTTTTTCCGGCATGAAGCGGGAAAATGCCTGGCATTTGGTGTAAAGGTGCGTCCATCTGCAATGTGCTGGTGGGAAAAGGACGGTGCGGATGTAAAGCTGCATCTGGACGTGCGCTGCGGGACGTATGGCGTGAAGCTTGGCGGACGGAAGCTGGAAGCGGCAAAGATCGTTATGACATCTTATGCGCTGGAAGAAGCTGATACGCCGGTAGAAGTATTTGAAGCCTGCAGGGCATTTTGCAGCGAGATGTGCGACGATCCCGACTGTAGAGACACCGTGATTTACGGCGGGAACAACTGGTACTATGCCTATGGAAAAAGCTCTGCAAAGGAAATTCTCGAAGACAGCGCATATCTTGCGGAGATGACGGAGGGCATCGAAAACCGCCCGTTTATGGTGATGGATGACGGCTGGCAGATCGATCACAGCGATTCTTATAACGGAGGTCCCTGGCGGGTTGGCAATGCGGATTACGGGGACATGGGAGAGCTCGCTGCGCAGATGAGGGCAAAAAATGTGCGCCCCGGCATCTGGTTCAGACCGCTGTACGATCATTCTGCGGATATTCCGGCTGAGTGGAGACTGGAGCGCAATGCAGAGGTGCTCGATATTTCTGTGTCGGAGGTTCTGGAACATATCGCACAGGATATCAGACAGCTTGGAGACTGGGGATATGAGCTGATCAAACACGATTTTTCGACCTATGATATCTTTGGCTGCTGGGGATTTGAGATGGGGACCAGGCTGACGAATGGCAGCTGGCGCTTCCATGACCATACGAAAACCACGGCAGAGCTGATCGTTCGTTTTTATGAGGTCGTTCATGAAGCTGCAAAACGCGAGGATCGTCAGGACGTCCTGATTCTTGGCTGCAACTGTATCGGACATCTGGGCGCAGGGCTGATGCAGGGCAACCGTACTGGAGACGATACAAGCGGTGTAGAATGGGAAAGGACCCGGAAAATGGGCATCAACACGCTGGCATTCCGGATGCTGCAGCAGGGGACGTTTTACGGAGCGGATGCAGACTGTGTCGGAATCACAGAGCATATTGACTGGAACAAGAACCGACAGTGGATGGAAGTGCTTGCAGAAAGCGGGACGCCGTTTTTTGTATCGGTAAAACCGGGATTTCTGAACGAGAGTCAGAAGAAAGAGTTAAAAGAAGCATACCGGAAGGCATCACAGCCGCACCCGGCAGCAGTGCCGCTGGACTGGATGGAGACAAAAACGCCTGAAAAATGGCAGACCTACGCCGGCAGAAGAGAATACAATTTTTAAAAAGAAAGAAGCCGCTGCGCTGACAGAATGTGTCACGTGGCGGCTTCTTTATCGTATAGGAAACTTCGTTTCCATACGATAAGAAACGCTCCGCAAGGATGCACACTCGGCGCAAGGGTAGATGGTTGCCGAGGCAACCGCGCCTCGGCGCGAGAATGTGCCAAGGCACATTCTTTTTTTTTACAGAACTTACGCGAGTACCGGAAAAACGAGCTGCACGAGCAGCATGTATAAAACCGTGCCGCCGACGATGGAGAGCAGCAGGTTGTGCCTCCATTTGTGGACGACAATGACGAACACGGCACTGATGAGCTCCGGCAGTCCATGAGAACCGGAAAATACAGAGACATTTTTAAAACAGTAAACGACGAGCATTGCGATCGAAGCGCTCGGGAGCGCTGCGCCGAGGTAGGCAACAACGCGCGGCGTTTCTTTTCCGGCGGGAAACAGGAAAAACGGAAGGGCGCGGATCAGAAAAGTGCCGAGCGCGATAATGCCGATTGTGATCACAAGCTGCAGGGGAGTCTGTATGGTCATTTGGAAATCTCCTTTCGAAATAACAAAAGTGCGGCTAAAATGCCAGCCATGGAAAAGAGCAGGAAACGGTCAGAGCCAACGACGATCAGACTGACCAGCGTGATGCAAAGACCGAGCAGGGCGGGAAGCCTGGAGTTTGCTTTTTCCCATTGTTCGACAAAAATTACCAGAAACAGTGCTGTCATGGCAAAGTCAATGCCTGTGGAATCAAAAGGCAGGAAGCTGCCGGCAGCAGCGCCGATACAGGATCCGATGATCCAGTAGAGTTGATCGAGCAGCGAGATAAAGAACAGAAACCAGTCCGGATCAATTCCTTCCGGGGCGCTGACTCCGCAGAGAAGAGAGTAGGTTTCATCTGTCAGGGAAAAAATCATATAGGGCTTGCGTTTTCCCATGCGTTCAAACGGTTTTAACATGGAAAGACCGTAGAACAGATGCCTTGCATTTACCATGAGCGTCAGCAAAAAAGCAGAAACCGGAGAAAATGCAGAGGTCATCAGGCTGATGGCGGCAAACTGCATCGAACCGGCGTAGATAAACGTACTCATGAGGAACGCCCAGAGGACGGAAAAACCGTTTTCGGCGATCAGGACGCCGAACGCTGCGCCGAGAAAAAGATAGCCGAGCATGACGGGGACTGTGTAGGGAACAGCAGCCCATAGCGCTTTTCGTTTCATAAAAATAGTAACCTCCTAAGTTAGTAGGATAAAATGCGATATCAGTTTAACGCGATACAGTGGTCTTGTCAAATGATTCGCAGGAAAGCATCGAAGATGGGATTTTACAAATGGCGCGTGTGAACAGTAACCCTGTAGGTACATTCGCTGCAAAATCGCGGAAGCCGGGATGGAATTTCTATAAAAAACGTGCTAAAATTCAGAAAAGGAACGAGGCGGCATGGAATTGTCTGCCCGGTAAGGAGGAGAACGATGTCAGAAGAAAAAAAGGGAATTGCGGATGCAGAAAACAGCACAACGACAGAGACGATGGCGGATTATGCAAGGGAGCTGGAAGCTTCTTTCCGTACAATCCGGGAGGGCGATGTGATTTCCGGAACCGTTATCGACGTGCGGGAAACCGGCGTAACGCTGGATCTCGGTTACTATGCGCCTGCGGTTATTAAAACAGAGGATTTGAGCAAGGATCCGTCGTTTTCCGTGCTGGCGGATATCCATGTCGGAGATACGCTGGAAGGAACTGTTGTCAAAAGAGACGATGGAGCCGGCAATATTCAGATGTCCTGCGTAGAAGCAGCAGAGACACTCGGCTGGGACAGACTCAAACAGTATCAGGAAGAAAAGACGATTCTCAAGATAAAGGTAAGCGAAAGCGTCAATCAGGGCGTAACTGCTTATGTGGAAGGAATCCGCGGATTTATCCCGGCGTCCCAGCTGGCACTGGATTATGTGGAGGATACGACGGAGTTTGTCGGGAAAACGCTGGAAGTGCGCGTGATTACGGTGGATTCAGACCGCCAGAAGCTTGTGCTGTCCGCAAAGGACGTCCTGAAAGAAAAGGAAGCGGAGCGCCTGAACCATAAAATCTCCATGATTGTGCCTGGTACAGTTGTAGAGGGACGCGTGGAAAGTCTGATGCCATACGGTGCATTTGTGGATCTTGGCGATGGATTAAGTGGTTTGGTACACATTTCCCAGATCAGCCAGAAGCGTCTGAAAAAGCCTTCAGAGGTGCTGACAGTCGGGGATACCGTGCGGGCAGTTGTTTTAAATACGAAGGACAACCGGATCAGCCTGAGCATCAAGGCAGCAGCCGAGAGCGCAGAGCCGGACGAGCTGGAAGAAAAACAGGCGGAAGAGTACAGCTCGAATGAGGCGGTCGGAACCTCGCTGGGCGACCTGCTGAAAGGGTTAAAGCTGTGAGCCAGCCGTTGACAGGCCAGATCTTTTGTGCTACTGTAAACGTATGAAGCTGCGGTCAGATGTGGCGGCAGCCGGATATTGAAAAAGAGAATGCAAAGACGGAGAGAGTACATCCGGGGAAGCTTTACAGAGAGGACTTTTGAATGCAGCCCGATACAGGCGGCAGGAAGCTGAGAGAAGTCGGGAAGAAGCGGATGGAACATGGCTCCAGAGCGGCGCACCGAACCGGAGAGGTAAGGCTGCGACAGGTCCGCCTGTTATAGCGGAAGGGTCTTGCACCAAACGGCGCAGCACCCGATAAGATATACTTTGTGAGAAGTATATGAACAGAAGTGGTACCGCGAACGATTCGCCTTCTTGTTGTGGCTTTTTAGCTGCAATGAGGAGGCGCTTTTTGTTGCGACATTAAGGAGGAAGCATGAGCAAAGGAAAATTTTACATGACAACTGCCATTGCGTATGCATCGGGCAAACCGCATATCGGCAATACCTATGAAGCAGTTCTGGCAGACAGCATCGCGCGGTTTAAGAGAAAAGACGGATATGATGTCTTTTTCCAGACCGGAACAGACGAGCATGGACAGAAAATTGAATTAAAGGCAGCGGAAGCGGGCGTAACACCTCAGGAATACGTAGATAAGGCTTCTGCAGAAATCAAGAGAATCTGGGATCTGATGGGTACTTCTTATGACAAGTTCATCCGTACGACAGACCCGGATCATGAAAAACAGGTACAGAAAATTTTCAAGCGCCTGTATGATCAGGGCGATATTTACAAAGGCTCTTATGAAGGAATGTACTGTACGCCATGTGAATCCTTCTGGACACAGTCCCAGTTAAAGGATGGAAAATGTCCGGACTGCGGCAGAGAAGTGAAACCTGCAAAGGAAGAAGCATATTTCTTCAGAATGAGCAAATATGCGCAGCGCCTGATCGACCATATCAACAGCCATCCGGAATTTATCCAGCCGGTATCCCGCAAAAACGAGATGATGAACAATTTCCTGCTTCCCGGACTGCAGGATCTGTGCGTTTCCAGAACCTCTTTCAAATGGGGCATCCCGGTTGATTTCGATGAGAAACACGTTGTTTATGTATGGCTGGATGCGCTGACCAACTATATTACCGGTATCGGCTACGATGCGGAAGGCAACAGCAGCGAGCAGTATAAAAAGCTCTGGCCGGCTGATCTGCATCTGATCGGAAAAGATATCATCCGCTTCCATACAATTTACTGGCCGATTTTCCTGATGGCGTTGAATGAGCCCCTGCCCAAGCAGGTATTCGGTCATCCCTGGCTGCTGCAGGGTGATGGCAAGATGAGCAAATCCAAAGGAAACGTGCTGTATGCGGATGATCTGGTAGATTTCTTCGGCGTGGACGCAGTCCGCTATTTCGTACTGCATGAGATGCCGTTTGAAAATGATGGCGTAATCAGCTGGGAGCTGATGGTGGAACGGTTAAATTCCGATCTCGCCAATACGCTGGGCAACCTGGTAAATCGTACGATTTCCATGAGTAACAAGTATTTCGGCGGCGTTGTAGCGGATAAGGGCGCAGCAGAGGCAGTTGATGAGGATCTGAAAGCAGTTGTAACCGGAACCTACGATAAGGTTGCGGCAAAGATGGAAGGCTGGAGAGTCGCAGATGCGATCACCGATATTTTCACCCTGTTCAAGCGCTGCAACAAATATATCGACGAGACAGAGCCGTGGGTGCTGGCAAAAGACCCTGCAAAAGCAGACCGTCTTGCTACCGTATTGTATAACCTGACAGAGAGCATTGTAATCGGTGCGTCGCTGCTGGAGCCTTATATGCCGGGCACTGCGGAAAAGATCGCAGCCCAGCTCAATACTTCCCTGCGCAGCTTCGAAGAATGCACGACCTTCGGCGGCTATATATCCGGCAGCAAAGTTACAGAGAAACCGGAAATCCTGTTCGCAAGACTGGATGTAAAGGAAGTTCTGGAAAAGGCAGCAGCGATGTTTGAGGCGCGTAAGGCGCTGACGGAAGAGGCTGAGGAAGAAAAAGAAGAGGACGTGATGGAGCTGACGAAAAAGCCGGAGATCACCTTTGAAGATTTCGAAAAGATGCAGTTCGCGGTTGGCGAAATCATCAAATGCGAACCGGTTCCGAAGTCTAAAAAGCTTCTCTGCTCCCAGGTAAAAATCGGGAAAGAAGTAAAACAGATCGTTTCCGGAATCCGCGCACATTACACGGCGGAAGAGATGGTAGGCAAAAAGGTTATGGTTTTAGTGAACTTAAAGCCTGCAAAGCTCGCCGGTGTTCTGTCGGAAGGCATGCTGCTGTGTGCAGAGGATGCCGAAGGCAATCTTGCGCTGGTAACACCGGAGAAAAATATGCCTGCCGGAGCAGAGATCTGCTGACGGTTAGAGTTGACCGGAACTTTATATAATGTTAATATAAAAATGTGAGGGCCGCAGAAGAGAATTTGCTGTGAAAAAGCAGCAGGATTTTTCTTGCTGCGGCTCTGTCTGTAAACGGAGGCATGCGGCTGTTTCCGGGAAAAGAGGGGAAAACGAAACGGGGGAACGGGATATGAAAAAAGAAGAAATTTTTTTCCTGTCAAGAGATGGTAAAACGAAGATTCATGCAGTAAAATGGATACCGGAGGGTAAACCGGTCTGTATCCTGCAGATCGTGCACGGTATGGCGGAATATATCGAACGATATGAGCGTCTGGCCTCCGTACTGACCAGGCAGGGGATTCTGGTGACCGGGGAGGATCATCTGGGACACGGAAAGAGCGTCGGGGAAAACGGGATCTACGGCTATTTCTGCGCGCATGATCCGGCGACGGTGGTAGTTCGGGATGTTCATCGTCTCAAAAAAATGGTGCAGGAGCAGTACCCCGGTGTTCCGTATCTGTTATTGGGACATAGCATGGGGTCTTTCATCCTCCGCAATTACCTGAGCCGTTACGGCAGCGGAATTGACGGAGCGATCGTGATGGGAACCGGTATGCAGCCGAAGGCGGTTTTAAATGCAGCCAAAGCAGTGACGAAGCTTCAGAAGGCTTTTTTAGGGGATACGCATGTGAGCCGTCTGTTGGACAAAATGGCATTTGGAAGCTATCAGAAAAAGATTACAGACGGCGTTGGAAGCATGGATTGGCTGTCCCGGGACAAAAAAGAGGTTCAAAAATACCTGGACGATCCGCAGTGCGGCTTCGTCTTTACAGTCAACGGGTTTGAGACGCTGTTTGAACTGATCGGCAGGCTTCACGACCCGGAAAGCATTCATAAAATTCCCAAAGAGCTTCCGGTTCTGTTTGTCGCAGGACAGGAGGATCCGGTCGGCAGCTATGGCAAAGCGGTTCTGGAGGTTGCAGAAAGCTTTAAAAACAGCGGGATGACACAGGTAGAATGCAAATTATATCCCGGTATGCGTCACGAGCTGGTCAATGAAATCGGCCGGGAAGAGGTGGATGCAGACCTTTTAAAATGGATTTTAAATACAGCCCGGGTGGCTGGACAGAGTTTTTAGAAAATGCAGTTTTAGGTTTCATTTGTCGCTTAAGCGGCAGAATGCGAGGAGAATATGAAGAAAACAGGGATTGCAGCAATGATGTTATCGACGGCGATTGCAGTATCCAGCATCGCTGTACCGGTCTGTGCAGCGCCGGGACAGACGGCGGAGAGTGCGCAGATGCAGGAACAGCCGCAGACAGAGACAGAGCCCGCCAAATCCATCAGCGATGAGGATTTTGCAAAGCTGCTGGATTTTGTAAAAGAAAAGTGGGACGCAGGCGAGCTGGATAACGCAGAGGATATCAAAGCTGCGATCAGCGAGGGAGAAAAGGAGTTCGGCGTTTCCCTTGACGAGAGCACGAGAACGACGCTTGCTTCTGCGTTGCAGCAGTTAAACGGGATCGGCTTAAACCATGAGACGGTCATTGCGCTTGCACAGAAAATGTATGAAAGCTACGGTGATACGCTGGTAGAAAACCTTTCGGATGCGCTGCAGGAGCAGCTTGCAGGTCCTCTCGGCGAGACGATTCAGGAACAGCTGATCGAGCCTGCAAAAGAGACTGTGATGGAGACTGCCAAAGCGATTGCAGCTAACACAGCGCAGCATTTCTGGCAGGACCTGAAGCAGAGCGTGATCGATTTCCTGAACCATGTTTTCCAGAAAGGGAAAAACTGACGCCAGATTTTCCTGATATAGACAGCTAAAAAATGATCTAAAACCGCACGAACGGTTTTTGATAAATTTTGACAACAAGAGAAGAGAGGAATGTATGAATGAAGCTTTTTAACCTGGACAGCCCGGTCATGGTCTTTTTGAGCAAGGTTGCCAACCTGATGATCCTGAACGTGCTGACAATCATCTGCTGTATTCCGATTTTTACGGCAGGGGCGGCGATTACGGCACTGTATTATGTGACGATCAAAATGGCGAGAGGGGATGACCCGTATATCATAAAAGGATATTTTAAGTCCTTTAAAGAAAATTTTAAGCAGGCGACGATCATCTGGCTGATTATGCTCGTTGTGATTGCGATTATCGCAGTGGACTGGAGAGTCACGCTGGTGATGATGACAGGAAGCAGTGCAAAGATCATGAAAACGGTGCTGTTTATCGTATCCTTCCTCCTGCTGCTGACCGGCCTTTATATTTTCCCGGTTTTGTCCAGATTTGACAACACTGTAAAAAATACCTTCCGGAACGCGTTCCTGATCAGCTTTATGAACCTGCCTAAGAGCGTCCTGATCGTGATCATCCATCTGATTCCGGTTGCTTTATTACTGGTAACGATCCAGGCCCTGCCGTTTCTGTTCCTTCTTGGAGTCCCTGCAGTCGCATATTTCAGCAGTCTGCTGTATGTCGGGATCTTCAAACGCTTTGAGCCTGAAGAACAGGTACAGGATGGCGAGAACCTGGCTCCCCTGTCCTTTATCGTAGAGGAAGAACAGGCAAAGCAGGCGGCACTGGAAGCGGAAGCAGCGGCAAAAACAGCAGAATCCGCAGAAAACAAGACAGAAACAGATGCTGTTGAAACCGAAAATCAGATTTGACCAGACAGTGCTTTGGCAAAGTGCATAGATAGAAACGATACGTTTTGTTCAAAACGCTGATGAGCTTTTGGAGTTAAAATCTTTTTTGGCAGATTCCACAAGCATCTCCAAAAAGTTTGTGGAATACTGGTATAGCCAAAATCGAGCATTTTCGGTATACTAGATCTAGATTCAATCGAGAAAGCTCGAGATTAAATTTTCAGGGAGGCAAAATAATGGCAAGCTTATCTTTAAAGAACATTTGCAAAGTGTACCCCAATGGTTTTGAGGCTGTTAAAAACTTCAACCTCGAGATCGCAGATAAAGAGTTTATCATTTTCGTAGGCCCTTCAGGTTGTGGTAAGTCCACTACCCTTCGTATGATCGCTGGCCTGGAAGATATCTCTTCCGGTGAACTGAAGATCGGTGACAGAGTGGTTAACGATGTAGAGCCTAAGGACAGAGATATCGCGATGGTATTCCAGAACTACGCTCTGTATCCTCATATGACCGTATATGATAACATGGCATTCGGTCTGAAATTAAGAAAAGTTCCGAAGGACGAAATCGACAAGATGGTAAAAGAAGCTGCAAAGATCCTGGATCTGACTCAGCTGCTTGATCGTAAGCCGAAGGCTCTGTCCGGTGGTCAGAGACAGCGTGTTGCTATGGGACGTGCTATCGTTCGTAACCCTAAGGTATTCCTGATGGACGAGCCTCTGTCCAACCTGGATGCTAAGCTGCGTGTACAGATGCGTATCGAGATCGCTAAGCTGCATCAGAGACTGGGCACCACCATCATCTATGTAACACATGACCAGACCGAGGCTATGACACTGGGTACCAGAATCGTAGTTATGAAAGACGGCGTTATCCAGCAGGTAGATACTCCTCAGAACCTGTATGAGAAGCCTCAGAACCTGTTCGTAGCAGGATTCATGGGATCTCCTCAGATGAACTTCCTGGATGCAGTTGTAAGAATCAACGGCACTGCAGTAACTCTGGAAGTAGCTGGTCAGTCCATCCCGCTTCCTCCTGCAAAGGCTAAGAAGCTGATTGATGGCGGTTACAACGGAAAGACTGTTGTTATGGGTATCCGTCCTGAAGACGTTTACGATTCCGAGATGTTCATTGAGACCGCTAAATGCGTATTCTCTTCTACTATCAAGGTTTACGAACTGCTTGGTGCTGAAGTATTCCTGTATTTCGATCTGGGCGAGTTCCCGATGACCGCAAGAGTAGATCCTCGTTCCAATGCAAGACCTGGCGACACTGTTAGATTTGCATTCGATGTTGAGAAGATCCACGTATTCGACAAAGAGACCGAGCAGGTTATCACCAACTAATCAAGAACATAGCAAAGAGCCATTGCGAAATGCAATGGCTCTTTTTGAATTCTACAGTTCACTCGTGCCTTTTTAGAATGTATCCGTCAGGTTATCACTCAGGTTCCACTCCGCAGCGATCCGGTAGGCTTCCTCGACGCAGGAATCCCACATGAAGGCAGGATCATGGCAGTCGGAGCCGATCAGGACGGGAATGGAAGTTTTGGCGACTTTTTTCCAGAAGTCAGCGTATGGATAAGGCCAGCGGTGGTCGTTTCCTAAGGATTGGATGCCTTTTCGGATGCCGTTGGCATTTAATTCCAAAACAGCTCCGGTCTGGACGGCGGCGTTTAGGATGATATCACAGGCCTCCTCGCAGTTGTCATCCCAGGAATAGGGATTGTTGAAAAATACATCGGGATGCGCGAGAATCGGGAAGCATCCGGTTTCCAGCGCTTCTTTGACGGAATGGGCATATTTGATATATCCGCGCGTACCGATTTTTTCAGGAATTGAGAAGACATGAACGTAGGAACCGTCATCCTCCTGGTAATAATGCTGACCCAGCAGCAGATAATCCAGCTTTTTTTCTTTTAATAAAAAGGAATAATAATCGCGGCTGTCAGGGCAGTATTCGATTTCCAATCCTTTCAGGATCGGGAAGGGAACGGTCGGGCGCAGTGCATCCATACATGCAAGATATTCGTCGAGGTCGGCATAGGGCATGCGGGAGTCGAAGCGGTTGTCCGGAAACGGACCGTGGTCGCTGAAGCCGAGGACGTCAAGGCCTGCATCCAGGGCGGCTTTTACATAATCTGCTTCCGTACCCTCGGCGTGCATGCAGCGTTTCGTGTGTGTATGGTAATTTGTTTTTTTCATCAGAATCCTCCGTGATTTTGGGAAAGCTGTGTAGACAGCAATGTCCTGCTACATTATAATGAATAGCAGGAAAAAGAACAAGTCGAAAAGGAGAAACAAATGAACCCTTCCGCAATTTTAAAACTAATGAGTGCAAAGGCTGCGTTTACAAAAAATCATCCCAAATTCAGTGCTTTTTGTAAAGCGGCCCTTTCCAGACCGATCGAGCCGGGAACGATAATCGAAATTTCCCTGCAGCGTCCGGGTGAGGAACCGATGATGGCGAACATCAAAGTGCAGCAGGAGGATCTGGATCTTCTGGAAAGTCTGAAAGGACTTTCGGAGTAAAGCTGGAAGTCGGCGGAAAAGGGTGAACCGACGATGGAAAAAGGATGGGCAGAAGGCTGCAACGATCCGTCGGAACAAAAAAAACTTGCACAAAAAATGCCGATGTTTTATTATAATTGATAAGAAGTTTGTGACTTTTGACGAAAATGCAGAATGAGAGGAACGGATATGATTTCAAATCAGATCATTCAGACGAGTATCGATGAATTGAAAGCAATTACCAAGGTCGATATTTATGTGTTCGACCTGGATGGCATAAAGGTGGCTGCAACGACTGAGGATATTGAAATTCCCCGTGAAATTATTACGGGATTTGCCGCATCTCCGGCAGATAGCCAGGTGGTCGGCGGATATCACTTTCTGAAGGTGCTGGACGATAGCGAGGTGGCATATGTCCTGGCGTCGCGCAGCAACAATGATGATGCATATATGGTCGGCAAGATTGCAGTCAGCCAGATTCAGAATCTGATCATTGCTTATAAGGAACGGTTTGACCGGAACAATTTCTTCCAGAACCTGATTCTGGATAACTTACTTCTGGTAGATATCTATAACCGGGCACAGAAGCTTCATATTGAAGTAGAGGGACCGAGAATCGTTTATCTGGTTGAGACGAGACTGGAAAAAGACAGCAGCGGCATGGAGCTGTTGAGGAGTCTGTTCAGCAGCCAGAACGGTGACTATATTACCGCAGTGGATGAAAAGAATATTATCCTGATCAAAGCGGTGGAGCGCGATGCTTCCCCGGAATCCCTGGAGCTGGTCGCGAATACGATCGTCGATATGATGAACAGCGAAGCGATGCTCAAGGTGCGCGTTTCCTACGGTACGGTCGTGCAGGAGCTGAGAGAGGTTTCCAAATCTTATAAAGAAGCGACGATGGCGATGGACGTTGGCAGAATTTTCTATGCGGAAAAAAATGTCATCGCATATTCTACGCTGGGAATCGGACGTCTGATCTACCAGCTGCCCGTCAATCTGTGTCGGATTTTCATCGAAGAGATTTTCGGTGGCAATCAGGTTTACGATCTGGACGAAGAGACGCTGACGACGATCAACAAATTTTTCGAGAACAACTTAAATGTGTCCGAGACGAGCAGACAGCTCTTCATCCACAGAAATACGCTTGTATACAGAATTGAAAAGCTGCAGAAAGCGACAGGGCTGGATATCAGAACCTTTGAGGACGCGATGACCTTTAAGATTGCGATGATGGTCGTCAACTATATGAAGTATCTGGATACACGGGAATATTGATAAAAGGGGGAAATACCGATGGAGTTTCAGGATCGGAATGCAGGGGAGGAGGAATTTTCTCAGGCAATTATTGAAAATCTCTTTCTGTTAAAAGACGGCAGCGTAGTGATGGGGTGTCATGTGGTGTGCGGTACGGTGCACCGCGGAGACCGTTTCTATTATGTAGACTGTGTTGGTCGGGAGTGCTTTGCAGTAACTGTTGCAGATATCGCGGTGCCGAAGGTCGGCAGTGTGGAAAAGGTCAGCGCCGGGGAAGAAAATGCGAGACAGGCGGCAATCAAGGTCGCAGAGCGCGTGATCGGCAAGGTACATCCGGGGCATATGCTGCAGAGCGAGCCGGAAGAGGTTATTTATAAAGAAGCGCCCGGTTGGAATGCGATTACCGAATGCTTTGAAAAGCGCTATCCGGATCAGAAGATTCCGGCACATTTCGGCTGTTATGCGAGCTACAAGCCGGATGAAATGGGACCGCTGGACGGGATCAGCGTTTATAACGGCGGGGACTATTTCCATTTTGTAACCTATGGTCTTTCTGAACTGTACGAGAAGCAGAACGGCAACCCGGAGCGGAGCGGATACGGGTTTGAGCTGACGCTGAAGTTGAAAAAAGAAGGACTGGAAAATCCTGCTCTGGAGGTTCGTCATATATGCAGCCTGCTTCAGATGATTGCGGGCATCACGGTCAACAACGGACATCAGTTCACGCCCGGGCAGTTTCTGGCGATGGGGCAGCAGAGAGGTCTGGATGCCGCATCGAAATCTGCGATCACCGGATTTATCACCAAGGAGGACGACATTGGAACGGTGGAATCTCCCTTCGGCAAGGTACAGCTGGTGCAGCTGATCGGCGTAAAAGCGGAAGAAATCGAGCAGATGAAGAACAAGACGATGACGCCTGCGCAGCTGGCAGAGATTTTAAAAGACGGTTTGACTGACTACAAGAGATAAGCTGTTTTCGAAGAAAAGCAAGGAAAGAGAAGGAAAAATGAAATTTCAGATTGTGAGCGACAGCTCCTGTGATCTGCCGAAAGAGCGCGCGCAGGAACTGGGAGTTGATATTGTTCCGTTTTATGTTTCTTTTGAAGAAGAAAACTATATGAAAGAGGGCGTCGATATCAGTGTAGAGGATTTCTACCAGATGATGGCGGACCGGGCAGGAACATTCCCCAAGACTTCGATGCCTTCGGTTCAGGATTATGTCGATGTATTTGAAAAGTATGCAAAAGACGGCGTGCCGGTTCTGTGTATCTGCTTAAATGCAGCATTTTCCGGCTCTATTCAGTCGGCGATGAATGCGAAAAACCAGATTCTGGAGGACTATCCGGAAGCACAGATCGAGGTTGTGGATTCGGAAGAAGTGACGGCATTACAGGGGATGTTTGTTGAGGAAGCCTGCAGACTGCGCGGAGCGGAGCTGGATATGAAGGAGGCAGTGAAGCTTCTGGAAGAGATCCGTCCGACCGGCAGAATCTTTTTTACAACGAACGATCTGGATTATCTGCAGCATGGCGGCAGAATTGGCAGAGCGGCGGCGACAATCGGCAATGTTTTAAAGATCAAGCCGATGATCGAATATGTCAATAAAGAGCTGGTCTCAGCAGGTGTCAGCAGAGGAAGAAAAAAATCACTGCAGTCTGTGATCGATAAGGCGAAGGCTTATATTGAGGCGGACCATATTGATTTAAAAGAATACCGGATAGGTCTGGAATGCGGACTGGACAAAGAAGAATTCGGTAAATTTGAAGAACAGGTGAAGGCTGCATTTAAGGACTACGAAGGAGAAATCAAACGGTTTGAAGTCTTTCATGTAGGTGCGACGATCGGTGTCCATACCGGTCCGTACCCGACAGGTATCGCATTATTAAAGCGCTGCCGTTACTGATGCAGCTTTTATCCGGAGGTTGAGATGGCGGATTCCAACATTACCAAAAATGCACTGGCCGTATCGATGAAGAAGCTGATGGAGAAAAAGCCTTTTTCCAAAATCAGCGTAGGAGATATCTGCGAGGATTGCGGCATGAACCGGAAAAGCTTTTATTATCATTTCCGGGACAAATATGACCTGGTAAACTGGATTTTTTATGTGGATTTTATTGAGCGGATGGACTGGAGCAGCTGCCGCAATGAGTGGGATATGCTGGAAGCGCTCTGCAGCCATTTTTACAGGGAGCGTCTGTTTTATCAGAACGCGCTTCAGGTAGAAGGACAGAATTCTTTCCGGGAATATTTCTGTGGAATGCTTCGTCCGGTTTTGATGCTCCTGACACAGAATCTGGTGGAAGAGGGGCGGAAAAAGGAGTTCTATATTGCTTTTCTGTGCGAGGGCGTTTTGGGAGAACTGGTCTACTGGCTGCGCGAGGGCAGTAAGATTACACCGGAGGAGTTTGTAGAGGATTTACATGATATTTCTCTGGGTCTTGCCCGGAAAATCATTGCGGAGGAAGCCGGCACGCAGAATGAGATTCCGCTTTTTCAGAATAAAAAAGTTTAAAAATGGGAAAAGAAAAGTGTATGGACTGTGGTTTCTTGGGAAAACCAACAGAGCATACACTTTTTTGATGGAAAAGTAAATCTGCGCTTTCGTAAAGCAACGGAGCGAGATTTTATTTACGCGAGCAACGAGCCAAAGTCCGTGCTTGCACGAGACCTTGGCGACTGCCGCGATAACTTGAGAAACTCGCGAAGCGTGTTTCTCATAGTTCATGACAATAGAATGCTCGCAGAGCGTGCATTCTATTGTTTCACAGGTTTTTCCGGGACGATAACAAAAGCTGCTGGATCCGGGCAACGTCAGCGTCCAGATGAATGAGAAGTGCAGGATACGTCTGGTGGAGACGGGCGTCTAAAATGGCATTGTCGACAAGAAGCCGGTTATCCTGCGTTGTATCGGCAGCAGCCAGGAAGAAGAGCAGCGGGCTGCCCCAGGAAAGCATCTCGGAAATCTGTGAGTCGGAGATCCTTTCAGCCGCGTTTGTATTGTCGTATGTGCGGCAGACACCGTAGATACGCTGGCGCGCATTCAAAAGGTCGACAAGCTGACGACTCTGCAGGGAGCCGAACGGAACCAGAAATGCGAGGTTGTCGCAGCTGCAGGTGAGTTCCAGAAGGTCGTCCGAGTAGGTGCAGTCGGTGTCCATGAAGTCGAGGAAAAAGCTGCAGTCAGGAAATTCACGGATAAGCCCAAGCTGTCTGGTGTCTGTGGTAATGCTCTGGGCAGGCATATGGAGACGGAACGCGTAGGTACCATTTTTCAGGGCGGCGGAGAGCTGTTCTTTTAACTGGGAGGCAGAGCTTTCCGGAGAAAGGGAGATCTCTGCAAGCCAGTGCGGATAGTCTTTTTCAGCGGTGACCTGACGGAGCCGGGAAGCGCCGCAGGTCCAGGAATTATAGCCGATATTGATGCCGAGCGTCTTGAGGGAGTCGGTATCGACGGAAGAAACCAGCTGCTTTAGCATTTCATAATAAGGACCGTCTTCGTTGAGCAGCAATCTCTGGAAGAGGGAAAAAAGCTCTTCCTGAAAACGTCCCTTGGCAAACTGACGTCCGAGGTCAGCCAGACGACGGATACTTCTGTATGGATCTTCTTTTATATTTTTGAGGCACTGGCTGACTGCAAAATCGATCAGACCGCGGGTAATGTCATTTTTCGTCATAACGGCTCCTTTGACTGTTTGCAAGTTTATAAATAGACAAAAATCAGTTTTTTTTCTATTTTAACATACTTATAGTTTACATGAGAACATAAAATAAAAAAATGGACAGATATTTTGAACTGTCCGAAAGTGAGACGTTCAAAATGGTCTGTCCTTTTCCCGTAACAATAGAATGCCCGCAGCGCGACCTTTTATTCATGACAATAGAATGCTCGCAGAGCGTGCATTCTATTGTTGTATACAAATTTTTTAGAGAATAGAATGCGGCGGCAGGTCAGCCAATGACTTTCCAATGTTTGTCGGCGTGGTTTAAAACCTCGCAGCCGTCAGCAGTGACTAATACAAGGTCTTCTACGCGAACGCCAAATTTGCCGGGCAGATAGACGCCGGGTTCGATAGAGAAGGTCATACCCTCCTGAATTTCTGTCGGATTGCCCTGGCTGACGTCGCCGGCTTCATGGGCCTGCATGCCGATGGAGTGTCCGAGACGATGCGTGAAATATTCGCCGTATCCTGCTTCGGAGATCACGTCCCGCGCTGCCTTGTCCAGATCGCAGAAACGCATTCCAGGGCGAATCAGGCTTTCCGCTTTTTCGTTGGCGCTGCGGACGAGGTCGTGGATCGCAGCGTAGTCGGGATCGGCCGTTTCGCAGAAAAAGGTACGGGTCATATCGGAGCAGTAGCCCTCTTTTTCACAGCCCATATCGATAACGATGCCGTCGCCGGGCTTTAATACGGTGTCGTCAGGCTCGTGGTGCGGGTCAGCAGCGTTTGCACCGAACGAAACTATGGTGGAAAAGCTTTCTATGCATCCGGCTTCTTTATAGAGGGAGCGGATATAATCCGCGCATTCCAGCTCGGTCATGCCTGCTTTGATGTGGGCGGCAGCTTTTTCGATACAGACGTCGTTTAAAAGGGACGCCTCGCGCATTTTTTGACGCTCATATTCGTCCTTGATTGCGCGCTCGCCGTCGATGCAGGAGGATGCGTTTACATAGCGGACATTGGGATGATGCTCCATCAGGGCGAGCAGGAAACGTGCGGGCCAGTTTTTGTCGATACCCATGTCTACGTTGCCGTCCACCAGCCCCGCGATAACGGCAACGCCGTCGTCTGTATCGGAAAACCAGGTTTTCGGGATGTCGATATCCGGGACAACAAAAAGATTATTTAAGAAAAAGCGATGCTTTCCGTCAGTGCGCAGGTACAGCGCATAGAGACGCTCGTAAGGGTCAACCCATACGCCGGTCAGATAGCGGATGCTCAAAGGATCGCTGACGATCATCTGAGTCAGTCCCATTTTGGTTAAGCGGGAGCAAACATGCTCCAGCCGTGTTATATACATTTGTTCCATGGAAAAAATCTCCTTTCATGATAAGGAATACGCCAGGGGCGCTGCGCATTTATCATAATCCCTTCGGATAGCGGATGACAAGGTATTTTTGCAGAGAAAATTTGTTACAGTTCACTCGTACTCTTCTGAGTTCAGATTCCGTGCTTGCACGAAAATCTGAACTCAGAAGAGTACGAAGGGAGCGCCATTCTATGAGCAAAAAGAGCTGCAAAGCAGCGGGAAGCATCGAAGATGCGCTTTTGCGAATGGCGCGAGTGAACAGTAACAAAATTCATTACAGTTCACTTGTACCATTTGCGTATAAAATCGACGGAAACCGGAAACGCTGTAAATGGCTGGCAGACAGTTCAAACGATAGGATCGTTTCATGACTATGTCATTGCATTATATGACTATGTCATGCCTGCCATGTTATCTGAAAGGAGGCTGAAAAATGAGCAAGACACTGGATTATATCGCGTTGATCGTCGTCTTTATTGGAGCTGTCAACTGGGGACTGATCGGATTGTTCCGGCTGGATCTGGTGCGGCTGATCTTTGGGGATATGACGTGGATCAGCCGGATTATTTATGTGCTGGTCGGAATTTGCGGCATCTATTTGCTGACATTTCTGGGTAGGGTTGACCAGGAGGCGTAAGCCGTCGAAAAGTAGTCCGAACGCAGTTTCAGGGAATTTTATCGGTATGACAGGAAACAACGTTTCGGCGGTTCATTTCGCACCTGAGCATTGCAGTGTTCAGGTGCGGATGAACTGTACAGTTCACTCGCACCATTCGCGGTGACGGAACGGTTGAATCTAAAACGCAGACATAGTAAAATAAGAATGATGCCAGGGTTGTGGGAGTGCACAGCACGGAATAATCCGCAGGCATCAAGGTAGGGGTTTTTGACCCCGACATCATAAGAATACAGGGATTGCCTGGTGCAATAAAAATCTGCAGGGAAAAGCAGGAGGACAGGAATGGAAAAGACAAAAGAAGAAAAACGGGGACAATTTCAGCGTTTGGAAGGAGAAATTGCAGAAGAATCCAAACGGCTGGCGATCGCAATCGGGGGCGCGGCAATTTATTCAGCGGGCGTCAATTTGTTTATCGTACCGGCAGGATTGTACAGTGGAGGCATTATGGGTTTTGCCCAGATTGTACGAACGATTTTGGTCAGTTATCTGCATCTGCCGATTCAGAATTTTGATATCGCGGGTCTGATTTATTATGCGATCAATATTCCGGTGCTTCTACTCGGTATGAAAGATATTGGAAAACAGTTTTTCGTAAAAACGATTTGCTGTCTGACAGCGGTGACGATATTTTTGTCGTTTATCCCGATTCCGACGGAGACGCTTTTACATAATGACATTCTGGGCAGCACGGTGATCGGTGCCCTGATGTGCGGCTTCGGCATGGGAACGGCGCTTCGGATGGGGGCATCGCTGGGTGGAACTGATATTATTGCGCTGCTTTTGATCAAATGGAAGAAAAATATCAGCGTCGGCAAGGTCAATATCATCACGAACGCTGTACTTTACGGAATCTGCCTGTTCCTGTTTGACGTCAGCACCGTGATTTATTCTCTGATCTACGCGGCGGTCAGCGCGTTTGCGGTCGATCACGAGCATTCACAGAACATTAACGTCGAGGTGCGGATTATCACGAAGCTGGACGACATGGAACTGGAGCAGGAAATCCTGCAGAAGATGGACAGAGGAATTACTCGTCTGGAAAGCACGGGCGCTTACACGAATGAAAAGTCGAACATGCTTTACATTCTCGTGTCCAAGTACGAGGTCGGCCAGCTGAAAAACATTGTGCTCAAATACGATCCGCATGCGTTTATTGTTATGAACGAGGGCGTGACGGTCATCGGACATTATAAAAAGAAGCTGTAAAAAGAAAAATTGTAAAAAATGGCATCCACGATAGAGTGGGTGCCATTTTTTACATAATAAACATGGCGGAGCAAAATAATGTTGAATTTGTACTCCGCCGGAAATCCTGTTTACTGTTTTTTTACATCTTTCTCTTCATTTTTCGGTTCGCAGGTCAGATGCATGCCGAGCTTTTTGAAGATGCCCTCATCTACAGAGGAAAGCAGGACGGAGGAATGAACCTCGCATCCTTTTAAGAGCGGAACCGCATTCAGGGCGCGGGCAGCGTCCGGGCTGGTTGCAGCACTGATGGAAAGTGCGATCAGAATTTCGTCCGTATGAAGACGGGGGTTCTGGCTGCCCAGATAGTTGATCTTGAGGGTCTGGATCGGGTGGATCGCATCCGGAGATACCAGATGGATCTCATGATCGATGCCTGCAAGAATCTTTAAGGCATTGAGCAGGCAGGCTGCGGATGCGCCGAGCAGGTCGGAGGTCTTGCCGGTCACCAGAGTGCCGTCAGGAAGCTCGATGGCAGCGGCGGGAGCGCCGGTAGCCTCTTCGCGGTTCATGGCAGCAGCGATTACCTTGCGGTCTGCAACAGTAATTCCAGCCTGCTTCATCAGAAGCTCGAGCTTGTACAAAACGGCGGGCGTGGAATTTCCGCGCTTTAAGTCGCATAAGCAGTTGTAATAACGGCGGATGATTTCCTGTCTGGAGGCTTCCTTGCAGGCCTCATCGTCGATGATGCAGTTGCCAGCCATGTTGACGCCCATGTCCGTAGGAGACTTGTAAGGGCATTCGCCCATGATTTCTTCAAAAATAGCGCTCAGAACAGGGAAAATCTCAACGTCGCGGTTGTAGTTGACGGTGGTAACGCCGTAAGCTTCCAGATGGAACGGGTCGATCATGTTGACGTCGTTTAAATCAGCGGTAGCAGCCTCATAGGCGAGGTTGACCGGGTGCTTTAACGGCAGATTCCAGATCGGGAATGTCTCGAACTTGGCGTAGCCGGCGTTGACGCCGCGCAGATGCTCATGATACAGCTGGGAAAGGCAGGTAGCCATTTTGCCGCTGCCGGGTCCGGGTGCGGTTACGACAACGAGCGGACGGCTGGTTTCGATATAATCGTTTTTGCCGTAGCCTTCTTCGCTGACGATTTTTTCCACGTTGGTCGGATAACCTTCAATAATATAGTGGATATAGCAGCGGATGCCGAGGGTTTCGAGCTTTTTGCGGAACAGGTCCGCAGCGGGCTGACCGGCATACTGTGTGATGACAACGCTTCCGACGTAAAGACCGATATTGCGGAATGCTTCTGTAAGACGCAGCACCTCGAGGTCATAAGTCAGACCGAGATCACGGCGTGTTTTGTTGGTTTCCAGCGCACTGGCGGAGATCGCGATGACGATTTCTGCCTGATCCTTTAACTGGAGCAGCATTTTTAATTTACTGTCCGGCTCGAATCCGGGCAGTACTCTGGCCGCATGATAGTCGTCGAACAGCTTGCCGCCAAATTCCAGATACAGTTTATCCCCGAACATGGAAATTCGTTCGCGGATATGGGCAGACTGCATCTGCAGATACTTTTGATTGTCAAAACCGATATTCATAAGAAACTCCCTGTGTAAACTTTAGTGTAGCAGTTACTTGAAAAATCGTGACGGATTCGTCACGACAAACTCTGACACAATTATATAACGCATTGAAAGAAAAAATCTACCGTTTCCTGAGAAAAAATCTGCAGATATTTCGCGGAAAGGAACTGACGCTTGATTTTACAGGCTTTTTCCGCTATGATTCATGACAATAGAATGCTCGCAGAGCGTGTATTCTATTGTTCATGACAATAGAATGCTTGCAGAGCGTGCATTCTATTGTTTGGTGGAAATGATGGCATAGGAATGGAGACAGAATGAAAAAAAGAATTGGAATTTTTCTGGCGGCGCTTCTGCTGCTGTCTAGCTGCGGCAGGGACAGCGGTCGGCTGAAAATGGGTGCTGCGGGACTTGGAGGAACGTATCAGGCATTTTCCGATGCGTTTGCAAAGCTGGAATCCGAGACGAACAACAGGGAGATTGAGGTGCGTACGACCGCCGGATCGGCTGCAAACCTCCGGCTTTTATCCCAGAATTATATTCAGCTCGCGCTGTGTCAGGCGGATTTGCTGGAGGATGCCTGGAACGGAACCGGGCAGTTTCAGGGAACAGAGCCGATCCGTGGATTCGGGGCTGTAGCGGGCGTTTATGAAGAAGCGTGTCAGATTGTGGTGCGCGCAGACTCTGAAATTTCGACGGTGGAAGAGCTGGAAGGACACAGGGTCAGCATCGGTGAGGAAGAGTCCGGGACGAAGCAGAACGCGCTGCAGATTCTGGCGGCATACGGTCTGAACGAAAAGCTGGTGGAGGAAGTTTCCCTGAATTACACAGAGGCTGCGAAGGAGCTGGAAAATGGCACGATCGACGCATTTTTCTGTACGGCAGGAGTGCAGACGGCTGCAATTACGAATCTGGCGCAGCGGACAGGAATCCGGTTCCTGAATGTTGACAACGCTGCTGCGGCACGTCTGAAAAAGAGCTATCCGGTTTATGACAGCTGTATTATTGCAGCTGGAACCTATCCGGGACAGGAAGAGGATGTTTCGACGGTTGGCGTAAAAGCGGTCTTGTTGGCGAGCGATAGCGTTTCTGCAGAGGTGGTGGAGGAACTGACAGCGCTTTTATTTGAGGAACAGCAGGAGCTGGATTTTGCGCTGCCGGTGGAGCTGATTACGGACGCAGACGCTGCTGTAGCCGGAATTTCGGTTCCATTCCACAAAGGTGCAGAGCGGTATTATGAGAGCAGAGGAGAAAAGAGTGAGAATTGAACTGGATATGTATCAGACAATGGCAGTTGCAGTGCTTGCTCTGATGCTTGGAAGATATTTAAGAAAAAAGTGCTGGCTGCTGGAGCGGTTTTGTATTCCTGCGCCGGTAATCGGCGGCGTTATTTTTGCAGTGGCAACATGTATCTGCTATGTGACGGGAATTGCGGAGTTTGTATTTGACGATATTTTAAAAGAAGTATTCATGGTGTTTTTCTTTACCTCGGTAGGCTTTCAGGCAAATCTGAAGGTTCTGAAAAGCGGCGGGAAATCCATGATTATCTTTCTGGGACTGGTAATCGGTCTGATCGTGCTGCAGAACGGAACTGCGGTAGGCCTGGCGAAGTTTTTGCACCTCGATCCGTTGGTCGGCATGTGTACCGGCTCGATTCCGATGACGGGCGGACACGGTACGGCGGGTGCGTTTGGTCCCGTGCTGGAGGACTTCGGGATTTCAGGGGCAACGACGGTTTGTACGGCGGCAGCGACGTTTGGCCTGGTGGCAGGCAGCGTGATGGGCGGACCGCTCGGCGAACGGCTGGTTGAAAAGCGCGATCTTTTGAAAACGGCGATTCCCGAGGATGACAGCCTTCTGCTGGAAGAAGATAAAAAACATGAGCGCCATGTAAAGCAGTATCCAACTGCATTTTTCCAGCTGGTTCTGGCGATGGGAATCGGAACGGTACTGTCTCAGGTTTTATCGATGACAGGAATGACATTTCCAATTTATATTGGCGCGATGATCGTAGCCGCCGTGCTGCGGAATCTGAGTGAATACACTGGGAAATTTCCTATCTATATGGGGGAAATCAATGGCATCGGTGGTATCAGCCTTTCCATGTTCCTTGGTTTGGCGATGATTACGCTGAAGCTGTGGCAGCTGGCGGAGCTGGCTGTGCCGATGCTCCTGTTGCTGTCAGGACAGGTGCTTTTGATGTTTCTGTACACTTATTTTGTAGTGTTCCGCGTCATGGGAAAAGACTATGATGCGGCGGTTATTTGTTCCGGTACCTGCGGTTTCGGTATGGGGGCTACACCGAATGCGATGGCAAATATGCAGGCAGTGTGTGAAAAATATGTGCCGTCTGTAAAGGCATATCTGCTGATCCCGATTGTGGGCAGCCTGTTTGCGGATTTTATCAACAGCCTTGTCATTACGCTGTTTATCAATTTCCTGTAAAGCAAGGGGGAGAAATGATGTTTTGGGAAAAAAGAAAAGAAAAAGCGGCAAAATACAAAGTGGAAAATGAAAATTTGGCAGTTCCGGAGATTCACTTAAAAGGAGATGACGACGCAGACCCTGCAGAGGTGTGCGGAGAGGATCAGGATATCGTTTATGAAAATGTGGCGGTTCCGGAAATCCATATCGGTAAAAAGCGCGTTTGAGCCGTAGAACAGAATTCTATTTTAGACTTTGCGTATTGATTTATCCTATCGGAATGTCTATAATTATGGTACTATCGTGGCTTCCATGCATGAAGCGGACGAAAAGAAAGGTTAAATCGAATGGATAATAATATGAACCCGTTTAACGGCGGAAATGGAAATGGTTCCGGCAACGGATCCCAGGGACCGAACGGTTCCGGAGGATCGGAACAGAACAATCCGAGGCGGACGAGCCTGATCCTGTTGGCGATTGCGGCGATTGTGACGTTGATTTCCATGAGCCTGCTTATGCGGATGATCAATAATGCAACCAATCAGGAAATCACCTATGGAAAATTTCAGGAGCTGGTAGAAGACGGCAAGGCGGCAGAGGTTACCTGGGATGACGATACGATTTATCTCAAACTGCAGCAGACAAACCAGAAGACACTGTTTTCTGCGATGCCGGAGGTAACCTATTATACCGGTAAGGCACAGTCGGATGATGCATTGACGGCGTACTTAAAAGAATATAAGGTTGCAAGCTACGGCAAGGATGTTCCGGACAGCTCCGGACTGATTTTGACGATGATCCTGACCTATGTGCTTCCGATTGTCGTTATGTGGCTGCTTTTAAGTCTGCTATTTCGGCGGATGGGCGGAGGCGGCCCGATGGGCGTCGGCAAGAGCAACGCAAAGGTTTATGTACAGAAAGAAACCGGAATCACGTTTAAGGATGTAGCAGGCGAGGACGAAGCAAAGGAGTCGCTGCAGGAGGTTGTCGATTTCCTGCACAATCCGCAGCGCTATGTGAAGATCGGCGCAAAGCTGCCCAAGGGTGCGCTGTTAGTCGGCCCTCCCGGTACCGGTAAGACGCTTCTGGCAAAGGCAGTAGCCGGAGAGGCGAAGGTCCCGTTCTTTTCGCTGACCGGTTCCGATTTTATCGAGCTGTACGTCGGTGTCGGCGCATCGCGTGTGCGCGACCTGTTTAAAGAAGCGACGAAAAATGCGCCCTGTATCATCTTTATCGATGAGATTGATGCAATCGGCAGAAGCAGAGATTCCAAATACGGCGGCGGAAATGAAGAGCGTGAGCAGACGCTGAACCAGCTGCTTTCTGAGATGGATGGTTTTGATACTTCGAAGGGAATTCTGGTTCTGGGGGCGACCAACCGTCCGGAGATTCTGGACAAGGCACTGCTGCGTCCGGGACGATTTGACCGCCGGATTATCGTAGATAAGCCCGACTTAAAGGGACGCGTAGAGATCCTCAAGGTGCACGCCAAAGACGTCAAGATGGACGAAACGGTTGATTTCGATGCAATTGCGCTCGCGACGAGCGGCGCGGTTGGCTCTGACCTTGCCAATATGATCAACGAGGCTGCGATCAATGCAGTCAAAGAGGGCAGGGAATATGTCTGCCAGAAGGATCTGTTTGAAGCGGTCGAGCAGGTACTGGTCGGCAAGGAGAAAAAAGACCGGATCATGAGCGCGCAGGAGCGTAAGATCGTATCCTATCATGAAGTAGGTCATGCGCTGATTGCGGCATTGCAGAAAAATTCCGAGCCCGTGCAGAAGATCACGATCGTGCCCCGTACGATGGGGGCTCTTGGCTATGTCATGCATGTGCCGGAAGAGGAAAAGTATTTAAACACCGAGGCGGAAATCCATGATATGCTGGTCGGCTATCTGGGCGGCCGCGCGGCGGAAGAAATTGTATTTGATACGGTAACGACAGGCGCTTCGAACGATATCGAGCAGGCGACCGGTCTGGCACGCTCTATGGTAACCCGTTTCGGTATGAGCAAAAAGTTCGGTTTGATTGGGCTGGAATCCGTAGAAAGTCAGTATCTGGACGGCAGGACGGTTTTAAACTGCTCCGATGCGACGGCGGCTGAGATCGATCAGGAAGTCATGCGTATCCTGAAAGAATGTTATCAGGAAGCACTGGAGCTGCTGTCCGCAAACCGTGAGGTGATGGATCAGCTGGCGGCGCATCTGATTGAAAAAGAGACGATCACCGGCAAGGAATTCATGCGGATCTACAGACAGGTCAAGGGACTGCCGCAGGAAGAACCGGAGCAGACTGCCGGCGCGCAGATGAAGGCGGCAGAGCAGACTGCAGACGCAGAGAACCCGAGCCAGTCCGACGCAGGAAACAGCTATGGCACAGCACCTGCATCGGGCACAGACACCGAAGCGCAGCCGCAGTCTTCCACGCCGAAGCCATGGGAAGAGTTCGCACGCCAGCAGCAGGAAAGAGAAGACAGCTTTTTCTCGGGAGATACACAGCAGCCGGGAGATGCACAGCAGCCGGCGGATCCATCTGACGCCGAACAGAGCCAGGAACAGGATAAGCCTTGGATTCCTCCGACGCCGAAGCCGGAGAATAAAGGACCGGTAGGACGTTTTTCAGGAGCCTCCCTTCCGGACGACGAGAAGAAATAGGGAAGCTCATCGTAAATGCTATACACGAAGTGTGATGCGTGGCGGCAGAACCGGAGTGAAAGAACGTTTGTCAGGGACTATGGAAACATAGTCCCTGCTGTATTAGAAGGGGGGGGAACGCGACATGTTTGTAATCGAAGAAGAGTTGAAAAAACTGCCGCAGAAGCCCGGCGTGTACCTGATGCACGACGCACAGGACAATATCATTTATGTCGGCAAGGCGATTCGCCTGCGCAGCAGAGTACAGTCGTATTTCCGTGAGAAAATTAACCGCGGACCACAGATTGAAAAGATGGTAACGCAGATAGCCCGGTTTGAATATATTGTGACGGATTCGGAGCTGGAAGCCCTGGTTCTGGAAAACAATCTGATCAAGGAACACAATCCGAAATACAACACACTGCTCAAGGATGATAAAACCTATCCCTATATTAAGGTCACAGTCGGGGAGGCATATCCGCGCGTGCAGTTTTCCAGACTGATGAAAAAGGACAAATCGAAGTATTTCGGGCCGTTTACCTCTGCGGCGGCGGTCAAGGATACGATCGAGCTGTTAAATAAGCTGTTCAAACTGCGTACCTGTAACCGGGTACTGCCGCGGGACTGTGGGTTGGAACGCCCGTGCTTAAATTATCACATCGGGCAGTGTATGGCTCCGTGTCAGGATTATGTGAGCCGCGAGGAGTACCGGGCACATGTGGACAAGGCGCTGGAGTTTTTAAACGGCAATTATAATATGATTTTAAACGATCTGCAGAAAAAAATGGAAGAAGCGGCGGAGACCCTGGAATTTGAGGAAGCCGCCCGGTACCGCGATCTGTTCAACAGCGTAAAGCAGGTGTCCCAGAAGCAGAAAATCACGGACAGCGACGGGGAGGATAAGGACATCATCGCGCTGGACAAGGACGGAAGCGACGCAGTGGTACAGGTGTTTTTTGTGCGTAGCGGCAAGCTGATCGGGCGCGAGCATTTTTATATGACGCATGTGGAGGATTCGGATAAGGCGCAGATTCTGCTGGATTTTGTGAAACAGTTTTACGCCGGAACACCGTTCGTACCGCGGGAATTGATTTTACAGAAAGAAATAGATGACATACCGGTATTAGAAGAATGGCTGACCGCACGCAGGGGCGCGAGGGTATATATCCGCGTGCCGCGGAAGGGACAGAAGGAAAAGCTGGTGGAGCTTGCGGAAAAAAATGCAAAGCTCGTCCTGGAAAAAGACCGGGAGCGAATTGCGCGCGACGAGGCGCGTACGGTCGGTGCGGTGCGGCAGATCGCACAGCTGCTGGATTTACCGATGCTCGACCGGATGGAGGCGTTCGATATTTCCAACATCAGCGGCTTTGAAAATGTCGGCTCGATGGTCGTTTATGAAAAGGGCAAGCCCAAGCGCAGCGATTACCGAAAATTCAGAATCAAAACGGTAGCAGGACCGGACGACTATGCCTGCATGCGCGAGGTTCTGACGAGACGCTTTGAACACGGCTTAAAAGAGACGAAAGAGCTGGAAGAAAAAAATCTGTCCGGGGAGTTCGGAAGCTTTGCACGGTTTCCGGACCTTTTGCTGATGGATGGCGGACGCGGGCAGGTCAATATTGCGCAGCAGGTGCTGGACGAGCTGCATTTAAACATTCCGGTCTGCGGCATGGTAAAGGATGACAACCATCGGACGAGAGGACTTTATTTTCACAATGTGGAGCTGCCGATCGACCGCAATTCTGAAGCCTTCAAGCTGATTACAAGAGTGCAGGACGAGGCGCACCGGTTTGCAATCGAATACCACAGGTCACTGCGCAGCAAGGATCAGGTCAAGAGCGTGCTGGATGAAATCCCGGGCGTGGGTCCTGCGCGGAGAAAGGCGCTGATGAAAAGCTTTCCATCGATTTATGAGATCCGGGACGCGACGGCAGAGCAGATTGCGATGCAGGCAGATTTGCCAATGTCCGTGGCGGAAGAAATCTATGAATTTTTTCATAACCACCAAGAGGAAGATTGCCGGGAATAATGATCTGTGATAAAATAAAACAAAGTATGGCATAAAAACAGAGTTCCTGATGTCAGGAACTACTGTCTGCATGTCCTGGAAAAGAGAGGATGGATTATGGCAAGCATCAGTTTATTGAAGATTGCGGAAAAAATGAAGCTGGAAAATCTGACTCCTGAAATCAATCTGAAGGGGATTAAGGTTACGTTGCCGGATATCAACCGACCGGCACTTCCTATGGCGGGCTATTTTGAACACTTTGAGGCGACCCGTCTGCAGGTGATTGGATTCGTAGAATACTCTTATGTTAAGAGAATGTCGGAAAAAGAAGAGAAGGAGATGCTGGAGAAGCTTCTGGATTACCCGATTCCCGGCATTATTTTCTGTCGTGAACTGCATCCGGATGAGCTGTTTCGGCAAATTGCCATTGAAAAAGGCGTTCCGCTTCTGATGACCAAGCGTGCGACAAGTTCGTTTACGGCAGAGCTGATCCGTTGGCTGAATGTCAAGCTGGCACCCTGCATTTCTGTGCACGGCGTACTGGTTGACGTATATGGCGAAGGCGTCCTGATTACAGGCGAGAGCGGAATCGGTAAATCCGAGGCGGCTCTGGAGCTGATTAAGAGAGGACACCGTCTGGTAACGGACGACGTTGTAGAGATCCGCAAGGTCAGTGAGGAAACACTGGTCGGAACCGCACCGGATATCACAAAGCACTTTATCGAGCTGCGCGGTATTGGTATTGTGGACGTCAAGGCGCTGTTCGGTGCTTCGAGTGTCCGCGAGACACAGAATATCGACCTCGTAATCCGTCTGGAAGAGTGGGACAAGGACAGAGAATACGACCGTCTCGGACTGGAAGAGGAATATACGGAATATCTGGGCAACAAGATTGTCTGCCACAACATTCCGATCCGTCCCGGCAGAAACCTGGCAATTATTTGCGAAGCGGCCGCTGTCAATCACAGACAGAAAAAGATGGGATACAATGCAGCACAGGAGCTGTATACAAGAGTCCAGAATTCCCTTGCACGTAAGCGGGATGAGGACGAGGATGAGGATGAGGACTAAAACGGTCAGGCATATCGAAATGTTCGGAATGAAAGCAATAGTGCTCCGTACAGCGATGCGGCTGGCGGATCGTACAAAAGAGTAAGGCATCATCATAGATCAGACAGCTGAAAAGCTTTTTGAAAATACGCGAGAAGCGGGAGGAAAATAAAATGGGTAAGTATTGTTTTGGTGTAGATGTAGGAGGAACGACAGTAAAGCTTGGTCTTTTTAACACCAGCGGCGATCTGATGGAAAAGTGGGAAATCCCTACGGTGACAGAGGATGACGGTAAAGCGATTCTGCCGGACTGTGCAAAGAGCATCCTCAAAAAAATGGATGAGCGTAAAATGGACCGTACAGAGGTAGTCGGCGTCGGCATCGGTGCACCGGGACCGGTTGACTCTGAGGGCACACTTTATGGTGCAGTCAATCTTGGCTGGGGAACCATGAGCCTGAAAAAAGAGCTGCAGACACTTTTAAATATGCCGGTAGAAGCTGGTAATGACGCCAACGTAGCAGCACTGGGCGAGGCCTGGCAGGGCGGCGCAAAGGGGTATGAGGATGTCGTTGTAGTAACCCTGGGAACTGGTGTTGGCGGCGGTATTATCATCAACGGTAAGATGGTTGCCGGTGCAACCGGAGCCGCAGGCGAGATCGGACATATGCATGTCAATGATGATGAGACAGAGCCTTGTAATTGCGGCAACTGCGGATGCCTGGAGGAATATGTTTCCGCAACGGGTATTGTCCGTATGGCAAAGCGTAAGCTGGCAAAGGATGACCGTCCGAGCATAATGCGCAAGGACGACCTGAGTGCAAAGGACGTATGGGATGCGGTTAAAGCAGGAGATACGGTAGCAACCGAGGTCGCAGAGGACTTTGGCTGGTATCTGGGCAAGGCGATGGCGCTGGTTGCCAATGTTTCCAACCCGGAGATCTTCGTAATCGGCGGCGGTGTTTCCAAAGCCGGCAATGTGCTGCTGGATTACATTCAGAAATATTACCAGAAATATGCGTTCAAGGGCTGCCGCGGCGCACTGTTTACCCTGGCAACTCTGGGCAATGACGCTGGTATTTACGGCGCTGCCAGACTGGTATTGGAGTAATACCGGTATCATCTGCAAAAGATCCGCATAAAATAACAACGTATCCGGCGCAAAGCCGGAGCAGAAGGGCTGGTCAGGACATTTGAGTGACAGATTAAATGAAATTCTGCCGAAAGAGCGGATTTTAACAGAAGAACAGATGGACAGGCATACGACATTCCGGACAGGCGGTCCTGCGCGCTATTTTCTTGTGATTGAGACGAGGAAAGAGCTGGCGCAGGTGCTTGCCTGGCTGCAGGAAGAGGCGCTGCCGTGGTTTTTGCTCGGAAACGGAAGTAACCTTTTGGTGGGTGACCGGGGCTACCGCGGCGCGATCCTGCATCTGGCGGGGGAATTTTTAAAGACTGAAATCGACGAAGCTACGATCCGATGCGGCGCAGGCGCGATGCTTTCCGCTGTATCGAGAAGCGCGATGGAAGCAGGGCTGACCGGATTGGAATTTGCATCGGGAATCCCCGGAACGATTGGCGGAGCAGTCCGGATGAACGCGGGCGCTTACAACGGTGAGATTGCGGGTGTGACAGAGTCGGTAGAGGTGATGGAACCGGATGGCAGATGTCGTGTATACAACAGGGAAGAAATGGCGTTCGGCTATCGCACGAGCATTGTAAAAACAAAGCCCTGTGTGGTGCTCAGCACTGTTTTAAAGCTGCAAAAAGGCGATCGAAGCGAAATTTCTGCTACGATGCAGGAGCTTTCTGCAAAGCGTCGGGAAAAACAGCCGCTGGAATATCCGAGTGCGGGCAGTACGTTTAAACGTCCGGAGGGATATTTTGCAGGCAAGCTGATTATGGATGCCGGACTTGCCGGAGCGAGTGTCGGCGGCGCACAGGTTTCCGAAAAGCACTGCGGTTTTGTCATCAACCGAAAAAATGCGACGTCTGCGGACGTGGCGGGACTAATTCAGAAAGTCACAGAAACAGTGCAGGAAAAATTCGGCGTAACGCTGGAGCCGGAAGTGATTTTCCTGGGAGATTTTGAAAAATGAGATTTGTAATGGTAACCGGCATGAGCGGCGGCGGCAAAAGCACCGCGATGCGACTGTTGGAGGATATGGGATACTATTGTGTGGACAATCTGCCGATCCAGCTGATCGACAAGTTCGTTGAGCTTTTGTCCACACCGAATACGGAAATAACAAAAGTTGCTATTGGCGTGGACGTCCGCACGGATCAGTCCTTTGCCAGGGTAGAAAAAACACTTTCCTGTTTAAGACAAAACGGTATGGTGTTCGAAGTCCTTTTTATGGACGCTTCTGATGCAGTGCTTGTGAAACGTTATAAAGAGAGCCGACGGATGCATCCGCTGTGTTCAGCAGAAAATCCGAGAATCGAAGACGGAATTGAAAAAGAAAGGGAAATCCTGCAGCAGGTTAAGAAGGATGCAGACTATGTGATTGACACGTCCAAGCTGCTGACCCGGGAGCTGAAAGAGGAGCTGGATCGGATTTTTGTAAAAAATGAAGAGTACAGCAGTCTGATGATCAATATTCTTTCTTTTGGCTTCAAGCATGGAATCCCGGCAGATGCGGATCTGGTATTTGATGTCCGTTTCCTGCCGAACCCTTTTTATATAGATGAATTGAAATATCTGACCGGCAACGACAGGGGCGTTCAGGATTATGTCATGAGTTTCCCGGAGGCGGGGATTTTTCTGGACAAGCTGACAGATCTGCTGCGATTTTTGATTCCAAATTATATTAAAGAAGGCAAATACCAGCTGGTGGTGGCGATCGGCTGCACCGGCGGCAAACATAGGAGCGTAACGCTGGCCAATGAGCTTTATAGAAAGCTTCGCAACAGGGAAGCCAAGTATGGAGTATCTTTGAGCCACAGGGATATTTAAGGATATTTCATATGTCATTTTCATCGGGAGTAAAAGAAGAGCTGTATCGGCACATCAGTCCGGCAAGGCACTGCCAGCTGGCGGAGCTGGCAGCACTTCTCCATTTTAACGGCAGCATCGGCGTCGGTACGACGGGGACTTTTCTGCAGATTCATGCGGAAAATGCGCTCGTTGTGAGAAAATGCTTTACATTATTACAGAAAACATTTAATATAAGTACGGAAACCCGTGTACAACAGGAAAATCAGCAAACCGGATATTTCTGTCGGATAGATGACCCGGAACTGATCCGCAGGATTCTGCAGGGAATCAAATTTCTGGATCAGACAGGCAGCCCGACGTCTGGTGAAGAGAGCCTACAGGATGGTTTACGATGTCCGGTGAGCAGGCTTTTAATCCGAAATTCCTGTTGCCAGAGAGCGTTTTTACGAGGCGCGTTTCTGGCAGCCGGTTCGATGAGCAATCCCGGGAAAGGATATCATCTGGAAATTGTATGCAGCAGACCGCTGCAGGCACAGCAGATTCTGGAGATTTTGACCGAGTTCGAGATCGAAGGGCGGATTGTACAGCGAAAAAAGTATTATGTGGTTTACATAAAAGAAGGAGCCGGAATTTCGGATTTTCTGAATGTGGTTGAGGCGCATGTGGCGCTGATGGAATTTGAAAATTCCAGGATCGTCCGGGAAGTCCGCAATACGGTAAACAGGCGCGTCAATTGCGAAACTGCCAATATTACCAAGACGGTGACAGCGGCGGCGAGGCAGGTTGACGACATTCTTTTTTTGCAGCAAAAATATGGATTTGAAAAATTGCCGGTGAGCTTGCGTCAGATGGCTGAAGTACGTCTGGAGTATCCCGAAGCACCGCTTAAGGAGCTGGGGATGTATCTGGATCCTCCAGTTGGAAAATCGGGCGTAAATCATCGTTTGCGGAAATTATGTGAACTGGCGGATGCCATGAGGTCTTAAAAGGAGGAGTTTTATTATGAAACAGAAAACTGTGGAAGTAAAGCTGAAGCAGGGGCTTGAGGCTCGCCCGGCAGCAATGCTGGTGCAGGTTGCAAGCAAGCATGCCAGCAATATTTATCTGGAGTCTGAAGGCAGAAAAGTGAACGCGAAGAGCATCATGGGAATGATGAGCCTTGCGCTTGCACCCGGCGAAAAGGTAACCGTGATTGCAGACGGAACGGATGAAGACGACGCGATTTTCGGAATGGAAAATTATTTAAGCAGCGCGGCAGAATAAAGAAAACGAAAGGGTGTCCACCAGAAAGTGGCTGCCCTTTTTCTATTTTCCAGAGTAAGCTTGTTGTTATAGAAGCAAGTACACTTTACGGGAGCGCAGGGGCGAAACAAGGATAAAAAAGCAGAAAGGAGGGAAAGGATGGACGACAAAAAGCTTCTTTTTATTTATAATCCCAGGGCGGGAAAAGGACAGATCCGGAATAATCTGCTGGATATCATTGATACGTTCGTTAAGGCAGGCTATATCGTGACAGCGAGACCGACCCAGTATGCAGGGGAAGCCGTAGGGCTTGCGGCAGACAGAACGGCAAAATATGACCTCGTGGTATGCAGCGGCGGAGACGGCACGTTGGATGAGGTGGTGACCGGCATTATGAAGAGTGTTCGACGCCGCCCGATCGGGTATATTCCGGCAGGCAGCACAAACGATTTTGCGCAGAGCCTGAATATTCCGAAAAACATGGCCGAGGCTGCTAAAATCGCAGTCAGCGGCAGAATGTTTGCCTGCGATATCGGTTCCTTTAACGAAAAAACCTTTGTTTATATTGCGGCCTTCGGACTTTTTACAGAGGTGTCCTATGAAACCAGTCAGGATGTCAAAAATGTGCTGGGGCACATGGCGTATCTGCTGGAGGGCATGAAAAAGCTCCGGGATATCAAATCCTACCACATGAAAATTACGACGCAGGACACAGTCATCGAGGACGATTTTTTGTATGGAATGATTACGAATTCTGTTTCGGTGGGAGGTTTTAAGGGAATTACCGGAAAATATGTGGATTTAAGCGATGGAATGTTTGAGGTGACGCTCGTAAAGGTTCCGCGCAGCCTGGACGAACTCAATCAGACGCTTGCTGCCCTGGCGCAGCGCGATATCGACACGGCGCAGATGTATTGCTTTAAGACCTCCTGGCTGAAGGTGGAGACAGAGGAAGAGGTCGCGTGGACGCTGGACGGCGAATTCGGTGGCAGGCACACAGAAATCGTCATCGAAAATCAGAAACAGGCGCTGCATATCATGGTGCCGGGAGAAGAAAATGAAGCGCAGTGAAATGTAGCGGTTTAGTGGAAAAAGTGGAAAAAGAGGAAAAAAATGCGTATGCCGTATTTCTTTTTTGAAAAAGATAGGGTATAATAGCATCGGTTAGATAATAATTTTATTTCTATGGAGGTAAATAAGATGTTAGTATCTGCTACAGAAATGCTGAACAAAGCAAAAGCTGGCCATTATGCAGTTGGTCAGTTCAACATCAACAACCTGGAATGGACAAAGGCTATCCTGCAGACTGCTCAGGAGCTGAACTCCCCTGTAATCCTTGGTGTATCCGAGGGCGCAGGCAAGTATATGACCGGCTACAAGACCGTTGTAGGCATGGTTAACGGTATGCTCGAAGAATTGAACATCACCGTTCCCGTTGCTCTGCATCTGGATCACGGCTCATACGATGGCTGCTACAAGTGTCTGGAAGCTGGCTTCTCTTCCATCATGTTCGATGGCTCTCATTATCCGATCGACGAGAACGTTGAAAAGACCACTGAGCTGGTTAAGGCTGCTCATGAAAAGGGCGTTTCCATCGAAGCTGAGGTTGGTGCAATCGGCGGCGAAGAAGACGGCGTTGTAGGTATGGGCGAATGCGCAGATCCCAACGAGTGCAAGAGAATCGCTGATCTGGGCGTAGACTTCCTGGCAGCTGGTATCGGCAATATCCACGGCAAATATCCTGCAAACTGGAAGGGTCTGTCCTTTGAAACTCTGGATGCTATCCAGCAGCTGACTGGTGAGCTTCCTCTGGTTCTTCACGGCGGCACAGGTATCCCGGCTGACATGATCAAGAAAGCAATCTCCCTTGGCGTTGCTAAGATCAATGTTAACACCGAGTGCCAGCTTGCATTTGCTGCAGCTACCAGAAAGTACATCGAAGAAGGCAAAGACGAGCAGGGCAAGGGTTATGACCCTCGTAAGCTGCTGGCTCCTGGCTTCGAAGCGATCAAGGCTACTGTAAAAGAAAAAATGGAACTGTTCGGTTCTGTAGACAAGGCTTGAGCATCAGCCGAGTAACAGATCATTCAAACAGATCAATCAGGACGGTCGGAATCTTCCGACCGTCCTTTTTTATCGTATAGGAAACTGCGTTTCCATACGATAAAAATGCTCCGCGAGGACACATAAGCGGCGTTCATTTTTTATTCATATTTCTTTAACGGAATGTTTTTCTGCCCATCACGGTTTCGTCACTTTCCGTTTCTATACTAAAACCATAAGATACAGCAAGCCAATCAATGACAGTAACACAACTTTTCAAATAACTTTTTCATAATAAATGCCAGGCGACATCGGGTTGCCTGGCATCCTCCCTTTTCTGGGGTATTTTTCACAAATAAGTGTTGGAGCAGAACAGATATCAACAGGTTCCAGGGTTAAAAGCTTTGTCGTGCGAGCTTGACCGGCTTTTGAGCTTTGGCATTTCAGCATATATCAATGAAGCACTCCATGCGTGTCGCATTCCGCAACCCTTCGGAATACGCGGGGGACCTGCGTAAATCGCAGCTTGAACTGACAGTACACTCATGTTAAGATAGCGAAAGAAGCTTTTGCAGCGGATGGTGGAAAGCGTTCGGAGCGTGGCAGTTTGACAGAAAAGGAATGGAAAGGAACGGGTAGACAAAATGAAGATGCGTGCAGAACAAAAGACAGCGATAAAAAACAGCATTGGAAGGCTTGTGTTCGTTGCGCTGTCGGTACTGTTACAGGTTATATGGATTTGCGTACAGGCGATGAAATTAAACCGATATTCGACATGGATTTCGGTTGCGACCAGCGTGCTTACGCTGGTTGTCGTGATCCTGCTTTATGGCCGCAGGACAAATGCAGCGTTTAAAATGCCTTGGATTATCCTGATTCTGGCGTTTCCGGTGTTGGGCCTCGGCATGTATCTGTTGTTTGGACGCAAAGAAGCGACGCAGTTGGTGCGGGAGCGGTTTGAGCGGATTGATCAGAGTCTGGACGGGCTGCTGATACAGGACAAAGCGGTTCGGATAAAGCTGCAGCAGACGGACCGGATGGCGGCGAATGAAGCGGCGTATATCTGGAACTATGCGAAATATCCGATTTATCAGAATACGGATGTCGTTTTTTATAAAGAAGCGTCGGAGGGGATTGAAGCTCAGAAGCAGGCGCTGAACCAGGCAAAGCATTTTATTTTTATGGAATACCATGCGATTGAGGACAAGCAGTCGTTTGGGGAGTTAAAAGAAATTCTTGCACGGAAAGCAAAAGAAGGCGTGGAGGTTCGTCTCTTTTATGACGATATCGGAAGCATCGGATTTATCAATACGGATTTCATTCAGCGAATGGAAGCGGAAGGCATTCAGTGTCGCGTGTTTAACCGTCTGATGCCGGTTTTAAACGTTTTTATGAACAACCGCGATCATAGAAAGATTACCGTAATCGATGGGAAAATCGGTTTTACGGGCGGATATAATCTGGCGGACGAATATTTTAACATCACGCATCCATATGGTTACTGGAAGGATACCGGCGTCCGGCTGGAAGGGGATGCAGTGCGCAGCCTGACTGTGATGTTTCTGGAAATGTGGAATGCGATTAAAGGTACGGATACAGACTATACACCGTATTTTCTGCAGGATGGTGCGCAGCCGCATGAGGCGGGTTTGGCGGGCAGCGTGGGTGTTACGCAGTCGGATGCGAATATTGCGGCGGACAGTGCCTCCGGCTTCGTTCAACCGTATGCAGACAGCCCGCTGGACGGCGAACCGGTGGGAGAAAATGTGTACATGGGCGTTGTAAAGGCGGCTTCCGAATATGTTTATTTCACAACGCCGTATTTGATTATCAGCGATGAGATGAGCAGGGAGCTGTGCCTGGCAGCGAAGCGCGGTGTGGATGTGCGGATTGTTACGCCGGGCATCCCGGACAAAAAGCTCGTCTATCGGGTAACGCGCTCCTACTATGCTCAGCTGGCGTCGGCGGGTGTGCGGATTTTTGAGTATACACCGGGCTTTCTCCACGCAAAGCAGTGCGTCAGCGACGATGTGACAGCGACGGTCGGCACGATCAACCTGGATTACAGAAGTCTGTATTTCCATTTTGAAAATGGCGTTTTTCTGCATCGGTGTGAGGCTGTGCAGAAGGTACGAGAGGATTTTGAAGATATTTTCCCGGTGTGCAGGGAAGTGACAGAGCAGTATGCGAAGAAGCAGTCGGCGGCGATGAAGTTTGGACAGTGCGTGCTGCGTCTGATTGCACCGCTGCTGTAATAAGTAATAAAAAGAATGTGCCTTGGCACATTCTCGCGCCGAGGCGCGGTTGCCTCGGCAACC
>ERZ780168.366-NODE-366-length-57082-cov-11.053466_pt1 | contig 57082 bp, 45 predicted proteins | sample MGYA00510981_ERZ780168 | MGnify/ENA primary metagenome ERZ780168 (study PRJEB29588, sample SAMEA2158769) | human gut metagenome | biome: human gut; feature: human-associated habitat; material: faeces | place: Denmark | collected 2008/2010 ...
GATACCGTGCGGATTGCATACGGGAATTCTTCTTCACTGGGAAGAACGGGTTCGAGAGCGCGTTCTGCGAGTGCGCCGTGACCGATTTCACGTCTACCCGGGCTCTTGAGTGCTTTCGCTTCACCCGTGGAGTAACCAGGCATGTTGTATTGATGCATGTATCTCTTGTAGAAATCGTCGTCGAGACCTTCGAGTTTTTGCGCTTCGCTTATCGTGCCGAGAGTGCAAGTGGTGAGAGCCTGAGTTTGTCCGCGAGTGAACACTGCACTGCCGTGGACTCTGGGGAGCATGCCGACTTCGCACCAAATAGGACGAATCTCGGTGAGAGTTCTGCCGTCGGGACGTACGCCGTTGTCGAGAATCTTTGCACGAACTTTTTCTTTCTTGAGATAGTAAAGGCTGTCGAGAATGAATTTGATTTTCTTGGGTTCGTCGTTGAAATCGTCTGCGAAGTGAGCAAGAACGTCTTCGTTGAGTGCTTCTTCTCTGTCTTCTCTTTCATAGCGGTCGAACGCTTCGAGAACGTAGTCCATCTTTTCGTTTGCGTATGCACGAACTTTCTCGTTGATTTCGTCGGGGATATGTTCGAGATCCATATCGAGTTTGGGCTTGCCGACTTCTTTTTGGATTTCTTCGATGAACGCGACGATTTTCTTGATTTCTTCATGACCGAACATGATTGCGCCGAGCATTTCTTTTTCGGTGATGACGTCTGCGCCTGCTTCAACCATCATGATTGCGTCTTTCGTGCCGCTGAGATTGAGAGTAAGGCGGGATTTTGCGCGTTGTGCGCTGTCGGGGTTGATGACGTATTCACCGTCAACCAAGCCGACCACGACCGAGCCCGTAGGACCTGCCCAAGGAATGTCGCTTATAGAGAGTGCGACGGAAGAGCCGATCATGCCGAAAACTTCGGGCGGAATGTTGGTGTCAACAGACAAAACCGTTGCGATGACGGTGACGTCGTTGTAAAGTCCCTTCGGGAAAAGCGGGCGAATAGGACGGTCGATAAGACGTGAAGTCAAAATCGCCTTGTCGCTTGCTCTGCCTTCTCTTTTCTTGAATCCGCCGGGGATTTTGCCGATTGCGTACATTTTCTCTTCGTAGTCAACGCTCAAAGGGAAAAAGTCCATACCGTCACGGGGTGCTTTGCTCATCGTGGCGTTGACCATAACGACCGTGTCACCGCAACGAACGATACAAGAACCGTTGGATTGTCCGCAGTATGCGCCTGTTTCGACGGTCATTTCTCTGCCGCCTACCGTTGTCTTAAAAATTCTTTTTTCCATAAAATACTCCTTCTGGGAATTCCGTCATTCCCTTTATCGTCGCTTTGCGACGTTTTTATTTTTTACTTGTTTCGTAGCGGAAAAACGCTTTCCGCAAAAAAAATCGGGTGCGGAAAAACCACACCCGAAAATTTTACTTTCTCAAACCGAGAGAGTTGACGATCGCACGATATCTTTCGATGTCCATTTCCTTAAGATAGTTGAGAAGACTTCTTCTGTGACCGACCATCATCAACAAACCGCGACGGCTGTGGTGATCTTTCGGGTGATTCTTAAGGTGTTCGGTGAGTTCGGAAATACGAGCGGTCAAAAGTGCGATTTGCACTTCGGGAGAACCGGTGTCGCCTTCCTTGCGAGCGTACTTTGCGATGATTTCTTGTTTTACTGCTTTATCCATTGTTTTGCCTCCTTCGTTGGATAATTTATTCGCTTTCAACCAAGTGGAGACTCGGAGTTTTGTCTAAACCTAGTCGAAAGTACTTTTATTATATTAACATATAAAACCATGAAAGTAAACAAAATTCGCAACATTGCGGAAATGATTTTTTTATTTCCAAAATTGCGCCTGCCTTTCAAGCATTTCGTCGATGTGTTTGACGTATTCGAGCGGCTCTTTGTAGTTTGCGCAACGAGTGATGAGATTGCGTCTTTTGTCCCACTTCTTCGATATTGCGTTCGCTCCGTTTGCGATGATGGACGTGTCTTCTTCCATGATGTCGATATTGTAAATGCACGCCTTACCGGGCTTTGCGTATCCGACGTTTTCAAGGTTGCCGCTCGTATACTTTTGACGGTACATATAATACGGCTCGTATCCCGATTCCGTCAGTTTAGAATACGCATAATCCACCATTTTCGACGCCGTGTCATAGTCGGTGTTGTCGTATCCGCACTGTTTGAGTGCAGAACCCTTTTTCATATAAAGCGTATGCACGGTTATATTTGCGGGGGCGAGTGCGACGGCAATATCTACGGAGCGTTTGAAGTCTTCAAAGGTTTCTCCTGGAAGACACGCAATCAAGTCCATATTCACGTCGAAATCGTCTTTGACAAGCATATACGCGTTGTACGTATCCGCGCATTTATGGCGTCTGCCGATAATCTCCAAAGTCTTGTCGTTGAAGGTCTGCGGATTGACGGAAATTCTCGTCACGCCGTGCTTTTTCAAAACATCGGCAACGTCTTTGTTTATAGTGTCGGGACGTCCTGCTTCAACGGTGAATTCCTTTCCGCCGAAGTGGCAATGCGCAAGCACTTCGTCAAGAAGTTCCGCTCCTACAGACGTCGGAGTGCCCCCACCGACGTACACCGCCCTAACCTTAATTTTCTTGCTTCTAATCAACTCTTTTGTCTGTTCGAGTTCTCTGATAAGGCAATCGACGTACGGGCGCACGAGTTTCTTTTGTTTGTCTATGGGAAGGCTTACGAACGAACAATACGCGCATCTCGTCGGGCAAAAAGGTATGAACACGAAAACGTCGTATTCCTTGCTCGTTTTGTTGCGCAAAGGACGTTGAACGTCAACTATTCTTTCAATCAGTTCCACTTTGTTTTCGCTCACGCTATAATCTTTTTCAAACACTTCGCGAGCGGTTTTCCCGTATTTTTTTTCGTCGTTTTGAATTTCGAGATAAAGTTTGGTCGGACGGATACCCGTAAGGCAACCGTAAGGCAAATTTACGCCAGTGAGAAAACTCAACGTGCGATAAATGGCGATTTTGAGATAACGTTTTTCTATTCTTTTTCTTTCGAGTTCGTCTTTTGCGACGACGTTGAAAGCATAATTTTTTACAAATCCGCAGAGCGCGTCCGACGATATGCGGATTTTCATGCCTCCTTTCTCGTCCGAATACTCGACGTCGATTGACAAATCGTCGCTCGTCCTTGTTTCAAAAGGACGAACGAGTTCCATAAGATCGTTGAGATATTCGTCGTTTGATATGGTTAGATTTATCATTTTCAGTCAACCGCGCGCGGAGTTTCTTCTGCCGTAAGTATGGGATTGTTTCTTCTTTCGAATTCGAGCGTCGTAGGTTCGCCGTGTCCCGACAAAAGCGTATAGTTGCCTTTGAGTCTGAACAGTTTGTTTATAATGGAGTTTTTAAGTTCCTGAAAATCGCCGTCGTAGAAATCGTATCTGCCGTATGACATGAAAAACAGAGTGTCGCCTACGAATATTTTGTCTTTTACGATATAGCAAACTCCGCCTTTCGAGTGCCCCGGGGTGTGCAACACTTTGACTTCCAAACCTGCGATATCCAAAGTTTCTCCGCCCTGCAAAAGCACGTCGGGCGTGAATTTTTCGACTTTTACCCCCATAGAAAAGCCCATATTCTTATACGAGCCGATTTTGTCAAGGTCTAACCTGTGCATAAACACCGTCGGCGCAAGCGACGCATCTTCCTTGCCGCTTTCGTCAAGGCTTGCAAGCCTCACGAGATTTGCGACTCCGCCTATATGGTCGAAATGCGCATGCGTGAGCAAAATCGCTTCTATTCTTGCTTTCGCGCCCTTGAAAATGTCGATTATAGCCTGCTCTTCACCGCCCGGATCAACGACGAAACCTTTGTCGCCATTGATGACGATATACGCGTTTTCGTCGAGTTTTCCCGTGTATAAGTGAAAATATCTTACGTCGCTCATTTTATCTCTTTACGTCAAGCACTCCCGGGACTGTTTTTATTTTCTTGACCAAATCTTCCAGTTCGCTTGCCTTTTTTATCTGCACGGTGACGGAAATTTCCGCAAGACCGAGTTTTTCGTCGACTCTGGCGTTTACGCCGACGATACCGAGATGCGCGTTTGCAATCTGAGCCGTAACGGACGCGAGAAGACCGCTTCGGTTGTCGGAGACGATGATGAGCGTTGCGTTGAAACTTTCGTCTCCGTCGCTGTCCCAACTCGCCTGAATGAGTCTTTCTTCTTCCATTCCTTTGACGTTCGGGCAATCTTTGCGGTGGACGGAAACGCCTCTGCCGCGAGAAATGTATCCCACGATTTCGTCACCCGGAACAGGTGAACAACACTGCGCCATACGCACCGTAAAGTTTGCGTTGCCGTTGATGAGAACACCGCTCTTTGAGTGTTTATGCGGCTTTTGCTCGACGGTTGACACCATATCGGGCGTGATTTCTTTCTTTTTGTTGTCTTCTTTTTTGAAGCCTTCGATTATTTTGGTCAAAACCTGCGCCGTCGTAAGTCCGCCGTAGCCGACTGCAGCATACAAGTCTTCTTCGCTGCTCATTGCATGGCGTTGAAGTATGCTTTCGAGAATGTCGGGCGTGAAGATTTCTCCGAGTGCGTATCCGCGGCGTTTTGCTTCCTTTTCAAGCATATCCTTGCCGCGTTCGATGTTCTCTTCCTTCTTTTCTTTCTTGAAATAGGCTCTGATTTTCGAGCGTGCGGAAGCGGTATGGACGTATTTGAGCCAGTCAAGGCTCGGACCTTTCGACGAATTTGAAGTTATGATTTCAACTATGTCGCCGTTTGAAAGTTTCGTGGACAACGGCACCATACGCTTGTTTATCTTTGCGCCGATGCACTTGTTGCCGATTGCGGAGTGAATCTTATACGCCAAATCGAGCGGCGTAGAGCCGACGGGCAAATCGAAAACGTCTCCTTTTGGCGTGAACACGAACACTTCGTCGTCGAAAACGTTGATTTTGACGGCATCCATAAACTCTTTTGCGCCGTCTATATCCTTTTGAGCGTCCATGACTTCGCGAAGCCAGCGGACTTTGCTGTCAAGTTCGCTATCCTTGCCCGTCGTGCCTTCCTTATATTTCCAGTGCGCCGCGATACCGTATTCAGCGATACGGTGCATTTCGTAGGTGCGAATCTGAATCTCGAAGGTTTCGTTGTACGGCGTGACGACAGTCGTGTGCAAAGACTGATAATTGTTGGCTTTGGGCATTGCGATATAGTCTTTGAATCTGCCCGGCATAGGCTTCCACATCGTGTGGATTTCACCAAGCATCGTGTAGCAGTCCTTGACGGAATCGACGATGATTCTCACCGCAAGCAAATCGTAAATTTGGTCGATGTCGATATGCAGATTGTGCATTTTCTTGAAAATCGAATAGAAATGCTTGGGTCTGCCGTTGACTTCGCCGTGTATGCCCATTTCTTTGAGTTTTTCTTCTATTTGCTTGCAAATTACATTCAAAAAGCCTTGTCTTTCGCTCTTTTTGCGGTCGACGGACTCCTTGATATACTTGTATTCGCTCGGATAAAGATACTTCATCGCAAGGTCTTCGAGTTCGCACTTGAAAAACGAAATACCGAGTCTGCCTGCAAGCGGGGCGTATATATCCAAAGTTTCCCTTGCTATGCGCTGTTGTTTTTCGGGCGGAAGATATTGCAAAGAACGCATATTGTGCAATCTGTCCGCAAGTTTTATGATGATAACGCGCAAATCCTTTGCCATTGCAAAGAAAATCTTGCGGAAGTTTTCCGCCTGCGCTTCTTCTCTGTTGACGAATTGCAGTTTGTCGAGTTTGGTGACGCCGTCGACGAGTTCGCATATCTCGTCGCCGAATTCTTCGCGAAGTTGCTCGTAAGTCACCGACGTATCTTCAAGAACGTCATGCAAAAACGCGGCTATGACCGTTGAACTGTCAAAGCCGAAGTCCGCAAGGATTTCAACGACGGCGCAAGGATGTATGAAGTAGTCTTCACCCGAACTTCTCTTCTGTCCGCGGTGCGCTTCTTCGGCAAAGTCGTGCGCCTTCTTGATTTCCGCATAATTCGCAGGATAAATCTTGCGAAGTTTTACAAGCAAATCGTCCATATTTTCCTTCCGTGTATACGCGTATATACGGTTTTTGTTTATATATTACATATAATTATACTTTATAAATCGCAACATTGCAATACCGCTCAGACGCATAGGCGCGATTTTTCTTTCTTATTCGTGTTGTACGTTTCGATATACAACGCTATCGGCAAGTTTAACGCTCTTCTTCGATATGCTGACAAATCCCTTGTCGCTTATCGTAACAAGTCCGACTTGTTCGAATATCATAAGTGCGAGATTGAAAACCGTTTCACTCACCTTATATCTCTGACAAAGTGCGACGTACATCTTGTGCGGACTGCCCATCTTCGTCGTGCGGGAAGCAAGATTGACTATCTCCTTGTAAACGTGACGAAGCGTATCGTCGCTCACCGAAATACGTTGAGCTGTGCACTCACCAAGCGCATAACACTCGTTTGAAACTTCGTCAAGATAAGCAAGATAACCGTCCGTGAGCGGATGTCCCGACACGATGACTCTCGAAAAGAACGAGAAATCGAAACACTCGGCAGGACATACGACAACGCAGTTTTCGGGATTGAGACAACGCGGTGTCGCAATCAACACGGGCAACTTCTTTATCTCGTCGCAAGCGTCGCAAAGTCTTTCGTAATCGGACTGCGAAAAACACGCTATAACCGTCCCGAACGGATGTTTAAGCCACTCTTTTACACTGTTTAAGTCCGTTTTTTGCAAATTCGCTTCACCTTCTTTGAGAAGATGATGCATGTTCATGAGATTGCTCTCTTCCTTTGTCACGCACACGTTTTCAAACTGCAAAGTCTGTATGATGCCCTGTGCGGTTTCTCTGTTTTGAAACACGTTGACGCCGAGAGAAACTTCAAGGTCCACCCTTCCCGTCTTTGCCGTAAGACACGGGGCAAACTTTGAAAAGCCCATAAGGTCGATGTTCTGCCCCACGTATTTGACGTGTTGTGAAAAGCCTATACGTTCAAAACGCAGTCCGTCCGCTTTGAGAAGGAAAGTCGGCTTCGGATTCTGATATCCGGTCGGTTCGAGTAGTTCGAGTTCCTTGGCAAATCGCAGGAAATCGGTGTCCATAGGAAGTTCCATTTCGCAAACAATCTCGTGCGTAAAATCGTCGTAGGTATGCTCTGACATGAGCGTTTCGTTCGCGCTCTTGACAAACTCGTCGAATTGGTCGACCTGCATGCTTACGCCTGCCGCCTGTGCGTGTCCGCCGAAGCCCGTGAAATATCTTGACAGGCTAGAAAACAATTCAAATATGTTGACGGACGGAACCGAACGTGCCGAACCGCGCAATTCGTCGCCGTTTTTTGCAAACAAAACGGTGGGGCGTTTGAATTCTTCAACGAGACGGGCGCATGCGATACCGAGTATACCTGGTTCCCAACTGTCGCTGTAAAGCGCGATTATGCCCATATTTTCAAAATCCGCGCCTTTTAGCATCGCTTTTGCTTCGACAACCGCTTTCTCGCACAAATCCTGTCGTTGCGAATTGTCTCTTGCAAGTTCTTCCGTGAGCGTGCGAAGAAGAAAATAATCGTTTTCAAGGAAAAGCCCGACGACTTTCATTGCCGAGTTGAGCCTGCCTGCCGCATTCATTCTCGGTGCGAGACGGAACATAACGTCTTGTGCGGAGACTTTCTCCTGGTCGAGCAACATTTTCACGCCCTTTCTTGCGGAAGTCGTGATTTGTTTCAAGCCGTAATACGCAATGATTCTGTTGTCTTCTTTGAGCGGCACTACGTCGGCAATCGTAGCAATGGCAACGACGTCTAAATACTTGCACGCTTCTTCTCTGCCGGCAAGTGCTTCCACGAGTTTTAGCGCAACGCCCGCGCCGCAAAGGTCGTAAAAACCTTTTCTTGCGACTTTGGGGTCGACGACAATACAATCGGGGATTTTCTCTTGCGGCTCGTGGTGGTCGGTGACTATGGTGTCTATGCCGCGGCTTTTGAGATATTCTATCTCGTCTACGGCGGTTATACCGGTATCGACCGTGATAACGAGACTCGGCGAGCGTTTCGACAATATTTTTTCGAGCGCTTCTATGCTTATTCCGTATCCGTCTTTGTTGCGGTCGGGTATGAAATAGAAAACATCGAGTTTGTCCCGTAAATACAACATAAGCGTTGAAATCGCGCAAATGCCGTCGCAGTCGTAGTCTCCGTATATCAACACTTTTTCCTTGCGTGAAATCGCAAGTTTTATACGCTCCGCCGCTTCTTTCATTCCCTCGTACACTAACGGCGAAGACATCTTGTCGAGCGACGGATGTAAAAAGTCGTAAAGTTCGTCTTCTTTCATTCCGCGTCCGAGAAGCAAACGCAAAAAGTCTCGGGATATGCCGAGATTTTTGCACAATGCGTTCTGTTCGCTCGTGAGCGGAAATCTGTCTGTTTTTACGACGTACTTCATTACCTTTTATAAAACGACGCCCTCACACGTTTTGGTGAGGGCGCAAACGTTGTTTTTGTTTTTCGTTTATTTCTTCTTTTTGAATGTCGTATTCTTCTTTGAATACTTATAAACGGTGTTGTTTGCTTTCTTCTTTTGTTGTTGCTGACCTGCCGTCTTCACTTGCGTGGGTCTTGCTTCGTCTTCGGTTGCAACCGTGCCGACGATTTCTTCTTCGTCGTCTTTCTTGTCGTAAGTGACTGCGTGGCGTTTTGCGTATTTCTCTTTGGTCTTGTCAAAGGAGATACTCATAGTTGCCCAAAGCGGAGTTGCGAGGAAGAGTGCCGAGTAGAGACCTGCGAGCAAACCGAGAATGATCGGGACGCAGAACTCGCGGATGGTGTCGCTTCCTAGAATTGCAAGGAAGATGATGGTGACCATCGTCGTGCCGGTCGAATAAACCGTACGAGTGACGGACGCGCGAACCGCTTGATCGCCTATGCCCTTATAGTCGATGTTCTTTTGACCTTTGAGCGGTTTTATCATTTCACGGCAACGGTCGAAGATGATGATCGTGTTGTTGATCGAGTACGCGACGATCGTGATCATTGCGGCAACGTAAGAACTGTTGATTTGAACTCTGCAGATAACCGTGAGAGCAAACATGATGACGACGTCGTGAATGAGCGCGATGATTGCCGCGCATGCACTCGTGAACGTAAATCTAATCATGATGTACACGAGAATGAGAGCGAGAGAAACCGCAAGTGCGATGCCTGCCTTGGAGAGCAAGTCGCTTGCCGCCGTTGCACCGATGGATTCAAATGAAATGTTGTTTGCGAGCGCGATTTCGGGATACGCTTCGTCAACGGCTTTTCTTATCGCTTCGTTCATTGCGTTGATGCTTGCATCGTCGCCGTGAACGTTTTTGTATCTGAAGATAATTGCGGTTTTGTTTGCGTCGTTTGCTTCTTGCAACTGCGAGTAACTGACAACGACTTTTTGACCTTTGTATTCGACGTTTTCGATGACTTGCGTGATTTTCGCACGGTTCGTATCGTAGTTGTCTATTGCGTCTTGTCCGAGAGTAACCGTCAAAATCGTGCCGCCTTCGAAGTCGATACCGATGCCGACTGCGTCGGAATAACTTCCCGATTGTGCGCCGAGTGCGACGATTAGCACGATTGCCACGATAAGAATGATTGTCGGCAAAATCGCGACGAATTTTGCATTCTTACAAACGCTGAAGTTGTTGCAAAGATTGCGGAATTTAGTCTGTTTCATGATTACGCCTCCTTTGCAAGTTGCGCGTCAACGCCCTTGACTTCTTCTTTGTTTTCTTCAGACTCGCGTTTGAGACCGTAGAATTTCTCGTTGGTGCTGTTGAGCGGCATGAACGCTTTCAAGATAAGTCTCGTGATAACAAGAGACGTAAACATAGAAAGCACGATACCGATGAAGAGCGTCACTGCAAATCCGACGATGGACGCAGAACCGAGAACCCAAAGCACGATTGCGCCGATGAGCGTCGTGACGTTGCCGTCGATGATTGCGCCGGCAGAACGTTTGAAGCCCGTCTTGATTGCCGTCGGAATGGGCTTGGAAGAATGTTTGTATTCGTCCTTCACTCTCTCGAAGATGACGACGTTTGCGTCGACTGCCATACCGATTGAGAGCAAAATACCCGCGATGCCCGGCAAAGTGAGTTGCACCCACGGAAGCACTGCGCAGAACCAAATGAGAAGCACGATGTAAACGCAAAGTGCAAGGTCTGCCGCGATGCCGAGTCCGCGATACACGACTGCCATAAACACGAATATGAGCGCGATGCCGATGACGCCTGCGATAAGCGCGATGCGAATGGAGTTTTCACCGAGCGTTGCCGAGATGCTTCTCACTTCGGAGATCTGAAGCGTCACGCCAAACGTGCCCGATTGCAACTTGGTCGCGTATTCGTACGCTTGTGCGTAGGTGTAACTTCCCGTGATAACTGCAGAACCGTTGGTTATTGCCGAATTGATTTTCGGAGCCATAATCTTGGTGCCGCCCACGTAGATGTAAGTGCTCTTGCCGACGTTTGCGGAAGTAATTTCAGAGAATTTGGTTGCGCCTGCGGAGTTGAATTTCAATCCGATTGCGTAATTGCCGCTGTCGTCGGTGGTGACGTATGCCGTTTCAAGATGTTCGCGTCCGTTAAGGAATGCTTTTTCTTTAAGTTTCGATGTGGTGGCTTCGTTGCCGAGATCTTCGAGTGTGAAGTAGAGCGATGCCGGACGACCGACGAGTTCGAGAACGCGTTCGGGTTCGTCAACGTCGGGGATTTCGACACGGATTGTGGTGAGACCGTCGCTGGTCGTGCCTTTCGTCACGGTCGCTTCGGTGTATCCCTTTGACACGAGCAAACTCTGCAAAGAACTGATCGTTCCGCTGATACGATTGTCGAGACCGCTGATACGATTGTCGAGATTGTCGTATTCGTCGGGAACGACTTTGAACACGGCGGATACGCCGCCTGACATATCCAAACCTAGTTTGATTGTCTTAGCATAGCCGGTATAATCATAGACGGTACCCGCGATCGGGAAAGACACGACCGCAAACACTGCCATAAGGATTATGAAGATACTCACTATGCACAAGACGACTATTGACTTCTTTTTGTTCACAGGATTATTCCTCCATATAGTAAAACATAAATATTATAACTACAATGATTATATTAGTCAAGAAAATAGAGAGTTATAAAATCAAATTTAACCCTAAATATCACGATTTTTTTTTGCGTATCGGGCATATACGACGTTTCAAAGTCATAATTTGTGGTATGGAAAAAACGAAAAACATCAAAGCAGACGTCGTAGACGTGCTAAAAACCGTGCTGTTTTCAACCTTAATATCTCTCGGTCTCGTGCTGATATTCGCAATAATCGTGCGCTTTGCGTCCGTGCCGAACAAGATCATTCTACCCGTAAACATCGCAATCAAAATTCTGTCCGTGTTCGTCGGCGTTCTGATAAGTTTCAAAAATGCGCAAAACGGACTTCTCAAAGGCGCGATTTCGGGGCTGTTGTACATGCTGTTCACGTTTCTTATCTTCTCCGCTCTTACGGGCTTCAAAGACGTAAAATTCAGTTGGATAGACCTTGTCACCTTGCCGATTGCAGGGGCGATTTCGGGAATACTGGCTGTAAACGTTAAAGCACGCAAAAACTGAGTATAAGAATAAAAAAGTTCGGTTTGAAAACTCAAACCGAACGTTTTTTATTGTTTGCGTGAAAATTATTTGTCTTCTTCCACTTCACCGCTCACGGCTTTGTCGCAAGCGTCTTTGTCTTTGCACTCGTCGCAGTTGCTGTCGCAAGCGGGTGCTTCAACACTTTCTTCAGCTGCGGGAGCTTCTTCATGAGCAGGTTCTTCTGCAGGTGCCGCTTCAACGGGTGCTGCAACTTTTTCAAGAACATAGCCGACTGCTTTCTTGTCGATGACAATGAGAGTGGGGTTTGCGTCCGTGCCGACGTTGATGATGAGAGTGTTGTCGGAGTTGACTTGCGTAATCTTGCCGACCATGCCGCCGACGGTCATAAGTTTCGTGCCGACGCAAAGGCTATTCATCATGTTTTGTTGTTCTTTTTGACGTTTCTTTTGGGGAATGATCGTCAAGACAATCATGAGAACGAGCACAACGCCGATGACAACGTACATAACCCAGCTCGGAATTTTGGATTGAGTGGTTGTGCTTGCACCTGCGCCGCTTTCTGCCAATATTTGAAGAATGTTGAACATAGTATCTCCTTGTTTCGCTATTTTGCGATTTTAGATTTATCTTATTAAATCATACACGATGTCTAAAAGTTTTGCAACACATTTTAAGATTTTTGTCCGATTATTAAAGTGTTTTAATATAATAATCGGTGGCAAAAGAGCAAAACTTTTCCGTCTCCGCGCGATTTTTGTCTATACCAAATTCCATCAGCCGATATATTGAGCCATAAATTCTTTGCGGAATTCGTCGTAGCGGTCTTCCATAATCGCTTGTCTGATGTCTGCCGCAAGTCTTTCAAGGAAGCGGATATTGTGGATTGACAAAAGACGTCCGCCCATAATTTCGTCGCTCTTGATAAGGTGACGGATATACGCTCTGGTGTAGTTTTTGCACGCATAACAGTCGCAATCGGGGTCGATTGGCGTAAAATCTTCCGCATACGGTGCGTTGCGAATGGTCATAAAACCTTCCTTGACCATGGCCGTGCCGTTGCGCGCAATACGCGTGGGCAATACGCAGTCAAACATATCTATTCCGCGAGCCACGCCTTCGACGATATAATCCGCCGTGCCGACGCCCATGAGATAGTGCGGTTGATCTTTTGGCAAATACGGATAAAGCACGTCAAGCATTTCGTACATCTTCTCTGCCGTTTCGCCAACGCTAAGACCGCCTATCGCAACACCGCATTTTGCATACGGAACGGTGCGTTGCGCACTCTCTTTTCTCAAATCGGCATACATATTGCCTTGAATTATCGGAAACAGCGTTTGATGCGGTTTGAGTTCGACTTTCGAGCATCTATCCAACCATTTCAGCGTGCGTTCCATAGCGTCGCGAGCCTTGTCGTGAGTAATATCGGGCGGCGTGCATTCGTCAAAAGCCATAACGATGTCGCTGCCGAGTGCTTTCTGCACTTCCATAGACTTTTCGGGCGAGAAAAAGTGCTTGCTTCCGTCGATAAAACTGTTGAATTCCGCTCCGTCGTCAGTTATTTTTCTAAGCGAAGAAAGCGAGAACACCTGAAATCCGCCGCTGTCCGTCAGGATTGCGCCGTCCCAGTTCATAAACTTGTGCAAGCCGCCCGCCTTTTCGATAAGCTCGTGTCCCGGGCGCAAATACAAGTGATAGGTGTTGGACAGCAAAATCTGCGCTCCCGTGCCGTGCACTTCTTCGGGAGCAAGCCCCTTCACCGTCGCTTTCGTTCCGACGGGCATAAAACACGGGGTGTCGATAACGCCGTGCTCGGTGTAGAGTTTTCCAACTCTCGCACCGGTCTTTTTGTCTTCGTGAATAACTTCAAATCTCATTTTTAGTCCTTGATATTTTTTATGTTTGTAGCCTTAGATTCTACTTGTATTTTAATGCAACTTTCCCCTTTCCTCATGTGTTTTCCCTATCACCGTTCCCCCTTGCAAGGGAACCCACGGTGACCGCGTGGCGGGGGACAACACTCGGTCGAGACATAACTAACGTCATTTCCCTTGTTATGCCACTTTGCTTTGTGCGCCAGCTACGCAACAACATGGCGCAGTCGCTTGTACTTTACGTCAAGTCCGACGCTCGATGCGGTCGCCGCCTTGCGGCTCCAATTCCGTCTTCAAAATCGCACAGTCCATATCTAGTGTTTTATTCAAAAAAACAGGCGTCGCCGAACGAGAAGAATCTGTATCTTTCCTTCACCGCTTCGTTGTATATTTCAAGCGTCTTTTCTCTGCCCACAAGCGCGGATACAAGCATAATCAACGTGCTTTCGGGCAAGTGGAAGTTGGTGATGAGTGCTTTGACGCACTTGAACTTGTAGCCGGGATATATGAAGATGCTCGTGTCGCCTTTCTGCGCACGGACGTATCCGTTTTCGTCTGCCACCGTTTCCAACGTACGCACGCTTGTCGTGCCGACGCAAATCACTCTGCGCCCTTCCCTTGTGGCTTTGTTTATCTTTTCGGCGTTTTCTTCGTCGATTTCGTAATACTCGGTGTGCATCTCGTGGTCGAGAATATTCTCTTCCTTTACGGGACGGAACGTGCCGAGTCCTATATGCAAAAGCACCGTTGCAAACTCAACTCCCATGTCTTTGAGTTTCTGAATAAGTTCGGGCGTGAAATGCAATCCCGCCGTGGGAGCGGCAGCAGAACCTTCGATTTTGCTATACACCGTCTGATAGCGTTCTTTATCCGCAAGTTTTTCCTTGATGTACGGCGGAAGCGGCATATTGCCGACTCTGTCGAGAATATCTTCGAATACGCCGTCGAATTTGAACTCAATCGTTCTTGCGCCGTAGTCGCCTATCTCGGTGACAACCGCAGAAAGTTCGTCACAGAAATGAATGACAGAACCGAGACGCGCCTTGCGCGCAGGCTTCATTATGGTCTCCCAATGCGTGTAGTCTTTGCGTTTCAAAAGCAAGACTTCAAGCACGCTTTCGTGATTTTCTATATGGCCGAAAATACGCGCGGGAATAACTCTCGTGTTGTTGACAACGAGCAAGTCGCCCTTCTTCAAAAAGGACGGCAAATCGTAAAAATGTTTGTGTTGCACCGTGTCGGTGGCACGATCGTAGACGAGAAGTCTCGAATGGTCGCGCGGATCGATAGGCGTTTGAGCAATCAACTCTTCGGGCAAATCGTAATAGAAATCGTGCGTCGTAAGAGTGGTTGCGTTTTTGTCGTTTTCTTGCATAATCAGTGTTTTATCCGTTGATTTTCACCGTATGAACGGCGTTTTACGTTTTTGTTTCGTTTTCTTTATTCTTGTGTGTACGCACGTCCGAGATGGTCGTAAGCGTTCTTCGTGCAGACTCTTCCGCGCGGTGTGCGAGAAATAAATCCGAGTTGAATAAGGAAAGGCTCGACGACGTCTTCGATTGTTGACGCTTCTTCGCCCGTTGCCGCCGCAAGCGTATCGAGTCCGACAGGGCCACCGCCGAATTTGTCTATTATCGCTTCTATGACCGTGCGGTCGGTGACGTCGAGTCCCAGTTCGTCAACGTCCATAAGCGTGAGTGCCTTTTGAGTTATTGCGAGATTTATGCCGTCAAGTTTTTCATATTCGGCAAAGTCTCTGACGCGTCTGAGCAGTCTGTTTGCGATACGCGGAGTGCCGCGCGAACGTTTTGCGAGTTCGAGAGCCGCCTGCTCGTCGATGCCTATTCCAAGTATCTTTGCAGAACGTGCGATTATACGTTTCAACTGTTCGTCGGTGTACATTTCAAGTCTCAAAGACATGCCGAAACGGTCGCGCAACGGGCTTGACAACATACCTGCTCTCGTGGTTGCGCCTATAAGCGTAAAGTGTTTGAGCGGTATGCGAATGCTTCTTGCCATAGGTCCCGTGCCGTTGACAAGGTCGAGCGAAAAGTCTTCCATTGCAGGATACAGCACTTCTTCGATGTTGCGATTGAGTCTGTGAATTTCGTCAATGAAAAGCACGTCGCCTTTTTCAAGGTTAGTAAGAATCGAAGCAAGATCTGCCGCTTTTTCGATTGCAGGGCCGCTCGTCACTCTGATTTGCGCGCCGAGTTCGCTTGCAATGACGTGTGCAAGCGTGGTTTTGCCAAGACCGGGCGGGCCATAGAGCAACACGTGATCGAGTGCGTCGTTTCTCGCCTTTGCGGCGGATATGAAGACTTCGAGATTTTTCTTTATCTTCTCCTGACCGACGTATTCGTCCATACTGTGCGGACGAAGACTGTTTTCTTGCTCGTCGTCTTCGATTGTGAGCGAGCTCACCACCCTGTTTGCGACGTCAAAGTCCTGATTTTCTTTTGTGAATTGAGATTTGATCATATATCACCTTTTGGTGTTGATATTTTTGCCGAGCTTTTGTTATTTGCTCAAATTCTGAAGACATCTGCGAATAATCTCTTCTGTGCCGTGGCACACTTTGCTTGCTTCCGTTGCCATACGCACCGCGTCCGTCTTGGACAAGCCGAGACTTTCGAGTGCGAACACGGCGTCGGCAATATCTTCGCCCGTGATTGCGTCTTGGTGGTCATTGAAGAGAGTGATGTCGTCCGCAACCTGTTCGCGAAGACTGAGTATGATAAGTTCCGCCGTCTTTTTGCCGAGTCCTTTTATCTTGCAAAGCGTCTTTGAATCTCCGCTTGCGATGGCGACGGTGAGCGTTTTAAGGTCGTATCCGCCGAGAATCTGCATTGCGAGTTTCGGGCCGATGCCGCTTATGTCAATAAGGCGCATGAAAAGTTTTTTCTCTTCAAGACGTGAAAAGCCGTAAAGGGACATCTCGTCTTCTCTCACGTAAAGATAGGTGTAAATCTTGACGATTTCTCCCATATCGACGTCCATAAGCGTATTGCCGCTCACGCCGATTTCATAACCTATGCCGTTGTTGTCAACGACAATTGCGGTGAGTGTCTTGTCTACGATTTTGCCTTGAATGTAGTTGTACATGTCTGCTCCTGAATTGGTTTTATCTTGCTATTTTTGTCTTTACAGAACGCGGAAATTGTTGAGCATACGGCTGGTGCATGCGTGGCATATCGCAACCGCAAGCGCGTCTGCGGCATCGTCGGGGCGCGGAACGCTCTTTAAGCGCAGCAAAGTCTGAACCATGTGTTGCATCTGAATTTTGTCCGCTCCGCCGTAGCCCGTCACCGCCTGTTTTATCTGATTCGGCGTGTACTCGTACACTTCCGAGCCTAGTTTCTTCACTGCAGTGAGCAATATGACTCCCCTTGCCTCTGCAACGGGTATGCCGGTGGTGACGTTCTTTGTAAAGAACAACTCTTCGATTGAGATATTGTCGGGCTTATACGTGTCGATAAGTTCCACAACGCCGTCTTCGAGCTGCATCAATCTTTCAGGCAAAGTGCATTCTTTGGGCGTTGTGACCACTCCGTAGTCAATCACGGAGTAGTTTCCTTTCACGGAGTTTATAACGCCGTAACCCATAGTCGCAAGACCGGGGTCAATGCCGAGAATTATCATAAATTGCCCTTCACTATGCTGTTTTCGTTTGTATCGTCAAAAAGCCTTGTCGCGTTTGCCAAAGGCAAAGTGCCGACTTCGTTTGATTTTTCTTTGCTCTTCACTCGCGAATCGCCGCATACGAGAATGTATCCGTCTTGGCGTTTCAGTGCGTAATCGACTGCGATTTTTCTCTCGCCGTCAACGTCATAGCAATCGCTTCTCCACCCTGCAAGAACGGTTTTGCCGATATACTCGGGCGCAACTTTGCCGCAAAGATGCGAAACGTCTATCTTGTAGCCGTCGCACGTTTTGCAAACGAGCGCACAGTTTTTTACGTCAAGCGTCGCTTTTTCAAAGTGATAATCTCCGTCAAAAGCCTGCGCCGCCCATACGTTTGACGGATTTTGCATTACGTCTTCGTAAGTGCCTATTTGCTTGACTTCGCGGTAGTGCAAAACGACTATTCTGTCTGCAATCGACAACGCCTCGTCTTTATCTCTCGTGGCAAAAATCACGCTTTTGCCTTCTCTTGCTTTTTCAACGAGAACGGGTGCGACTTCGCTCCAAAGCGTTGCGGCTTCTTCCTTGTCGAGACCGCGCGTTATATCGTCGACGAGTACGGCTTTGCAATCTCGCAAAAACAGTCTCGCAAGCGCAAGACGTTTTCTGTCTATAAGCGACGCTTTGCCTGCTCGTTCGTACAAAATTGCGGTTATTCCCGCTCTTTTTGCACATTCCTTGACTTTTACGTCTATTGCGGCTTTGTCAAGTCCGCGTATTTTCAAAGGATACGCAAGGTTGTAATAACACGAACGGTTATCGAAAATAGCAAGGTCGTCAAAGACCATAATCACGTCGTCGGGCTTTTTTGCAATCGGCGAGCCGTCGATAAGCACCTGCCCTTCACAATCCGTCACGCCGGCAACGACTTTGAGCAAAGTGGTTTTGCCGCTCTGCTCATCGCCCAACACCGACACTATCTCGCCGTCTTTTACTTCGAGATCAACGCCGAAAAGCACTCTTGCGCCGTATAGATATTGTTTCGATACGCCGTCGAGTTTTATCATAATCAGCCTATGATGTATTTTGCGGATTTCTTGGGAGCGGCTTCGAGTTCCGCTTTCTTTTGCTCGTAACCCGCTCTGTCAAACATTGCGTAAGTTGCGTTCTTTCCTTCTTCTACGCCCGGTTGATTGAACGTGTCAATGTTGAGCATCTTTCCGCAATATGCGGTTTCAAGTTGGAAGAACATGAGAAGTTGTCCGACGGTGTTTGCGTTGACTTCGTCAAGCACTATCGTGCGATTCATGTGTTTCGAGCGTGTAAGAGCGTATTCGGTCGCTTCTCTTTCGGTATTGATAAGTTCGCCCATAGTGTGTCCGCAAAGGAAGTTCACGTCGGGGAATTCTTCCGCACCGTTTGCAATCACGACGTCTCCGCGATACTTCTTCACCGCAATGAACGTCACGACTTTGTCGAACGGACCTTCGGTGTAAAGTTGCACCTGGGAGTGTTGGTCGGTCACGCCGAGAGACTTGACGGGGGTCTGTCCTTTGTGAACGACGTTGCCGTCAAAATCGACCGCTTTGCCAAGGCTCTCGCCCCAAAGTTGGCAATACCAGTCCGCCATAAGTTTGAGACTGTCGGCATACGGCATCATAACGGATACGTTTATGCCTTTTTGCTCCATTGCGATATATTGCAAGGTTGCCGCCATAAGTGCGGGGTTCTTGTACGGGTCGGAAGAGTTGCACGCTTTGTCCATCTCTGCCGCGCCGCGCAAAAGTCCGATGATGTCGATTCCGAGCACCGCCGCCGGCAAAAGTCCGACAGGGCAAAGTTCGCTGAAACGACCGCCCACTCCGTCCGGAATATAATAGGTCTTGAAGCCTTCTTTCTTTGCGAGTTTGATAAGGTTGCCCTTGCTTTCGGACGTGGTTGCGATGATGTGTTTCGCCCAGTCTTTTCCGCATCTCTTTTTGAGTATGTCGGTTATGATGAGATATTGGCTCATCGTCTCGGACGTCGCACCGCTCTTGGTGATGACGTTGAACATGGTCTTTTCCACGTCGATGACGTCAAGAAGTGCAAGCATACGCTCGGGGTCGACGTTGTCTTCCACGAAAAATTTGACTCCGCGTTTCTTTTGATCGAGATCGTTGTATCTGAAATGGCAAAGCGCATTGAAAACAGCCATCGGACCGAGTGCGCTGCCGCCGATGCCGAGCACCACAAAATTGTCGTAATGCGCTCTCACATCCGCCGCCGTGTAGATTATATCGCGCACGATTTCTTCTTGATTGTACGGAAGTTCCGCCCAACCCATCCAGCCTGTGCCGCGATTTTTCTCGAAATACGCATAACTGTCCGCCGCCTTTTCGCTGACTGCCTGTATGTCCTTTTCGCTTATGCCTTTGTCGCCGATAGACGACTCCATCATATTGTTAAAGTCAAATTTGATTTGCATTTTATTTATGCCTCCAAAATGTTTTTCAAGTATTCAACCGACTCTTTCACTTCGTCGTACGAGTCGTAATTTTTTGCGTATTGCTCAATCATCAGCGGACCGTCGTAGCCGACGTCTTTGAGCCTTGTCACAAGTTCTTTAAACGGGAAATCGCCTTTCCCGACCATCTTTATTTCTCCGTCCTTGACGTCGGACAAATGCACGTTTGAAAGGTGAGAACCCATCACGTTGATATATTCTCGCCAATCAAAGCCCGATTGCCACGCCTGTTTGATGTCAAGCACCGTGCCGACGTTCGGCGCGTAATCTCTTGCCTTGACGTAAAAATCGGGAGTGTTGAACACCGCCCAATGCACGTTTTCAAGGCACAGTTTCACACCGTACTCGCTCGCGATTTCTTCGAGCATTTCAAGACGCTTCCCGACGAACACGGGGTCGAAATACGCGTTGCGTTTTAGCCTGCCCTGTCCGTGAAAAGTGTACGCTTTCGCGCCTATCGTGTTTGCGACGGTCAGGACTTTGCGATACATATTTTCCGCGTCGTTATAAGTGCGCGGCGCAAGATTGAAAAGTTGCGGTTCGAACTCGGTGTTGAGCGCGTGAACGGAATATACGTCAAGGTCGCCTTTGCGCTCTTTGAGAAGGTCTCCGAACTCCTTTTCGTACTCGCAAAAAGTGGTGAGAAAAACTTCGCAAGTTTCTCCCCCACAACGTTGAATGACCGAGAACGCATTCTCGGTCAATTCTTTCAAAAAAAACGTGGCGGTTGATATCCCGACTTTCATTTATTCTTCGTCGTCGGGCGTGTCGGTGACTCCGCCCTTCTTATCCTTTTCCCAAATGTCTTTTTGTTTTCTCACCTGTCCCAAAAGTCTCGGAATGACTTCGTCGATATTGTCGAAGGGAGACTCTCCTTGCGCGCTTGCGCGGTAGGTTACGCCTTTTGCGCTGACGACCATGTCCGTCGTGTAATCGCCGTTTTCGTAGGTTACGGTGAATTTGACTTCCGCGTCGTCGTCAAAACGTCTGTCGAGTTTTGCGCATTTCTTTTCGGTGATCGCTTTGAGTGAATCACTTGGATTGTAGTTCTTGCCAAAAATTTCGATTCTCATAAAGTAACCTCCTAAGTTTCTTTATTAATCGCATTATAACAAGTTTTATTAAAATATTCAATAGCAAACGAGCATTTTTTCGCACCTTAAAATTCTATTCTCGACAAAATTTTCGGAATTTATCGTTCCGTGCGTTTAGATATTGATTTTTAAAGTTAAAAATAAAATCGACTTTTTGCAGATTTTAACATTTCTGTCAGAATCTCTTTGCAAAAAGCCGATTGTTTCTTCAAATTTCAGACGATTTCTTCCGTTCTCCGCAAAAAGCAGTTCCGGAAACAAAAACTATCGCACGCGTCAACGAAACAAAACGGATTGCGATTTTTATCGCCTGTCGCTTGCGTTACGCTTTCTCGAACGTAAGTTTTTCGCCGTCAAACCCTATCTTCACTTTGTCGGACGAGCCTATTTCTCCGCGTATGATTTTTTCGCTCAAGACGTCTTCGACAAGGCGTTGAATCGTTCTTCTCAACGGTCTTGCGCCGTATTCGGGATCGTATCCGACGGTGACGATATAATCTTTCGCTTCTCCTGAAAACTCCGTCGTAACTCCGCGCTCCGCAAGGCGTTTGACAAGGGACGCAAGCATAAGGTTCGCAATCTTCACGAGACTTTCTTTGTCTAGTTTTTTGAAAACCACGATTTCGTCTATGCGGTTGACTATCTCGGGTTTCATCACCTGTTTCAACGCCTGAACGTGACTCTCTTTTGTCCGCTCGAAGTCGTTTTCTTTTTGAGCCGCAGACGTAAAACCGAGCGTGTGATGCGGAGTTGCCGCTTCTTTTGCGCCGATGTTGGAAGTGAGAATGACGACTGTGTTTTTGAAACTTACCGTGCGTCCGTGACTGTCGGTGAGTATGCCGTCTTCAAGGATTTGCAAAAGGAGATTGAATATGTCGGGATGTCCTTTTTCGATTTCATCGAAAAGCACGACGGAATAAGGCTTTCTGCGCACTTTTTCAGTGAGTTGTCCACCCTCTTCGAAGCCGACAAGCCCCGGCGCAGAACCGATAAGTCTCGACACGCTGTCTTTTTCCATATACTCGCTCATGTCTATGCGCACAAGAAGGTCTTCGTCGCCGAACAAGGCGCCTGCAAGAGCCTTTGCAAGTTCCGTCTTTCCGACACCCGTCGGACCAAGGAATATAAACGAACCTATCGGGCGTTTCGGGTCTTTCAACCCCGCTCTTGCACGCTTCACCGCTCTTGCCACCGCACTGCAAGCATCGTCCTGTCCGATAACTCTAGATTTGAGAATATCTTCGAGTCCCGCAAGTTTTTCGCTTTCGCCCTGCGTGATTTTTTTGACGGGAATACCCGTCCAGTTGCCGACGACTTCCGCAATCTCGTCTTCGCCTATCGAAAGGGATACGTTTGCGCATTTTTCCTTCCATTCGATTTCCGCTTTTTCGCGTTTTTCGATGTAGTCGTCGCGAAGTGCCTTATACTTTGCGCACAGTTCGAAATTGTCTCTTCTTTTCGCTTCGAAAAGGTCGAGGTCTGCTTGCTTTATCTTCTCGTCAAGATCCCTTATTTCGCTAGGCGTGGTGAAATTGAAAATCTTCTTTCTCGACGCCGCCTCGTCAATAAGGTCAATCGCCTTGTCCGGCAAAAATCTGTCAGCGACGTATCTGTCAGATAGTATCGCCGCCGACGAAATTGCTTCGTCGGTGATGATTACGCCGTGATGTTTTTCGTATTTCTCTTTCAGTCCTTGCAAGATTTCTATCGTGTCGCTGACGCTCGGTTCTTCCACCAAAACGGGTTGAAAACGGCGTTCTAACGCACTGTCTTGCTCAAATTGCTTGCGATATTCTTCAAGCGTTGTCGCGCCTATCGTCTGCAACTCGCCCCTTGCGAGCATAGGCTTCAACACGTTGGCGATGTCAAGTCCGCCTTCCGACGAACCCGCTTTGAGAATGGTGTGTATCTCGTCGATAAAAAGAAGCACGTTGCCCCTTTGTTTTATGCCCGAAAGAGTCGCTTTAAGTCTTTCTTCGAAGTCTCCGCGGTATCTCGTGCCTGCAACGAGAGACGTAAGGTCAAGCGAAAAAACCGTTTTTCCGCGCAAAGCGTCGGGAACGTCTCCTTTTACGATTGCTTGCGCAAGTCCGTCCACAACCGCACTTTTGCCAACGCCCGGTTCGCCTATGAGAACGGGATTGTTCTTCGTACGTCTGCAAAGCACCTGTATCACGCGCTCCGTCTCTTTTCCCCTGCCGATGACGGGATCGAGTTTTCCGTCGCGCGCTTTCTGCGTCAAATCAGTGCCGTATTTCGACAAATCGAAATCCGCGCTCTTTTCTTCGGGATTGCGACTGAAATTTTGAGAAAAAGCGGTATCTAATTCACTGTTTTTGCTTTTTCCGACTTGTCCGCCGTCTCCGTAAAAATCACTGACGTAACCTGCAAGCGCGTCGTTTACGCTTTCTTTTGCGCCTGCTCCGCACATGCTCGGTTGCGCGCCGCCGCCCGACACTATCGCACCGTACGCAAGCCTTTGAAGGCTTTCGGGGTCTATACCGAACGAGCGTATGAGTTGCACCGCAACCGAACTCGTTTCGTCAAGAAGCGTGTACAAAATATGCTCCGTGCCAACCGCGGGCGAGCCGAGTCGAAGCGCAATTTCTTTTGCTCCCGCAAAAGCGTTGTTCGCTCTTGATGACATCTGAACGTTGTTGCGCATAGGCATAGGTTGAAATACGGAAATCACGTCTCCTTCGTATATTCCGCATTGATTGAGCAATCTTTGCGCGCTCGAGCCGTCGGACGCAATCAGTCCGTAAAGTAAATGCTCCGTGCAAACGAGACCGCCCGTGCGAGCGGCAAGTTCCTGCGCGATTTCAATAACCTGTTGTGCGTTGTGCGAGTAAGTTATCATTTTGTCTCCGAAAGTATGTCTCTGACGATACGGGCACGCAATTTGTCGCGCTCTTCGCTCGATTCGCCCGCAATTATTTTCAGTGCGGACGACGTGCAAGACCATATCGTCTCGTCAAGTTTTTGAGTTGATTTTATGGGTAAAACGCCCAGTATGACGCCCATTTTGACGTCGACGAGCAACTTCATCAAATCCTGTGCGGACAGCGCATACGCGCCCTTCAACACCGCATAACTCTTGGATATGCCGTCCAAAAGCGACGTTTGTTGCTCTTTTGCAAGTTTTTCGAGCGCAACTCTTTCGAGATAGCACATTCTCACTGCCGCCTGCTCCACCTGCTCTATTATCTCTTCTTCCGTCACGCCGAGCGTTCTTGAATTCGATATTTGATACATATCGTACATTGCGTCGCTACCTTCGCCGAAAACGCCGCGCACGGTCAAACCGAATTCGTTCTTGAACGTTTTGAGTGCGTCTTCGATCGCACCCGCTCTTTTGAGCGCAGGCAAAAACAACATAACCGAAGCGCGCATCCCCGTGCCGAGATTTGTCGGGCACGCCGTGAGAAAGCCGAGTTCGTCGTCGTATGCGATAGGCAACGTGTCGAGCAGTCTGTCGTCGTACTCTTTCAACTTTCCGTACGCACCGTGAAGGTCGAAGCCGTCAACTACGCATTGCTCTCTTATATGGTCTTCTTCGTTGACCATAACGGACACGCCGCCGTACTTTTTGTCTCCTTCGACGATGACCGCGCCGACGTCGTTGTTTGCGAGCGCAAGCGAGATAAAGTGGCGTTCTATCAATGCTTTTTTCTGGTCTTTCCCGAGTTTGCGCATAGGCAGAAGCCTTGCGTTGAACAGTCCTTGCGCCGCCGCATACGCACCGTTGATGAGATTTACGTCTCTTTCGTCAACCGATTTGCGATTGCGCGGAAATTCGAGTCCGCGCACGTTTCTGGCAAGTCGTACGCGAGAGGAAACGACGTTGTTTTCGACAAGTTCGAGCAAAGTGCATTCGTTTGCGCTTTTGAGAATTCGTTTTTCTTCGCAATCGCGATTATATTCTCGTCTTTGCGCAAAAAGCGTGCTTTGCATATCCATTCCGCGCCCGAAACAATCCCGTCTCGGATTTTTCAAATCCGCATACGTCATTCCCTGCGATTTCAACGCACTTTCAACGGCTATATTCCGCATTTGCGTATAACACTCGTGACAGCCGAAAAGAAACGTTTTTTTGAATTCTTCCTGCGTGTATCCGCATACGTCGCATTCTTTGCCTATTCTCGCAATGCGTTTTTTCGCTTCTTCGCTCGGCGTTTTGCCGTCTTTGAGCAACGACGTGTAGCACGCCCGACAATAAGCGTACTCGACGGTTCTTCCGTTTTCTGTCACGCGGTCGAACATTTCCGCCGCCCTGCGCCTGCATATATCACACGTCTTTTGCATTTTTCGTTGCTAGTTTATAGTCGCATATCTGCGTTTTCAATCACCGAAAACGCAGATACGACAAACAATGTTTCGTTCTGAAAACAATTGCGTTTTACGCCTTTATGCTTTCGATGTATTTTTTGAAATTCTTTTTGAGATTTTCGTCTCTTAGTGCGTATTCGATCGTGGCTTCGAGATAACCTTCTTTGTTGCCTATGTCGTATCTTCTCGCTTCGAACTCGCAAGCGTATACGCCCTTCGTCTCCGCAAGCAAATTTATGGCTTCGGTGAGATACACTTCGCCTTTCGTTTCGGGCGTTTTTTCTATTGCGTCGAATATGTCGGGAGAAAGAATAAATCTTCCGAGAGATACGAGTTTGCTCGGAATTTCACCCTGCGGTTTTTCGATTATGCCCTTGATTTTGGTTATCTTGTCCGAAACGGGCTTGTCGACAATCATCACTCCGCAACGTCTTGCCACGTCTTCGGGCGTTTGCTGACATCCGACTATCGTTCCGCCCGTCTTTTCATAAGCGTCGATGAGTTGTTTCGTGACCGGCGTCGCGCTTCCCGAATACATGACGTCGTCGCCGAAAAGCACCGCGACAGGCTCGCCGTTTGCAAATTTTTTGCAAAGCAAAATGGCGTTGGCGTTGCCGTTCATCGTCTCTTGGGTGACAAACGATATTTTTGCATTTATAGACTTATTGGCAAGCAAATACGACTCTTTGTCGCCAACTTCTTCCAGTCTTGCGTTGAGCGCAACGTTGGGCTCGAACAAACGCCTTATATCTTCCTTTTGCGGAGATATGACGATGACGATTTCTTCTATGCCGCTTGCCACCGCTTCGTCAACGATATACGACAAAGCGGGCGTGTCCACGATAGGCAAAAGTTCCTTTGGCAAAACTTTCGTCACGGGCAAAAATCTCGTGCCGAAGCCGGCGCAAGGAATGATCGCTTTCTTCACTGACATACGCGTGTCCCCCTACGGTCATTTTTTATACCTTATGCGACGAAAACGTCGCTTATACTGTGAGATAATGCGTTTAAAGCAAATTATTTCTCAAATCCGTGCGGATGAGTGGAATGCCACTTCCATGCGGACGAAATGATGCTTTCAAGGCTGTCGTATTGCGGCTTCCAACCGAGTTCGCGCTTGATTTTTTCACTTGAAGCGACAAGCGTTGCCGGGTCGCCGGGACGACGTCCTTCTATCGTGCGTTTGATGGGAAGTCCCGTGACTTTTTCCGTCATATCGATGACTTGTTTGACGGAAAAGCCGTTGCCGTTGCCGAGATTGTAGTGCGTGGATTTTCCGCCCGCTTTGAGATATGCGAGCGCGCGGATGTGTGCGTCGGCAAGGTCCGTGATGTGAATGTAGTCTCTAACGCAAGTGCCGTCGGGCGTGGGATAATCTTCTCCGAAGATTCCGATGTGGTCTCTCGTGCCGTTTGCAACCTGCAAAATTATCGGAATAAGGTGCGATTCGGGATTGTGCGCTTCACCGATTTCACCGCTCTTGTGCGCGCCTGCCGCATTGAAATAACGAAGTGCGACGTATTTGAGACCGTACGCCTTGTCATAGTCCTGCATGAACTGCTCCATCATAAGTTTGGTCTGTCCGTAAACGCTGGTGGGATGTTGGGGGCTGTCTTCTGTGATGAGACCGTCTCCGCAGTCTCCGTATGTTGCCGCCGACGACGAGAAAACGAGATATTTCACGTCTCTTGCAATCATTGCGTCAAGAAGGGCGAGCGTGCCTGCAACGTTGTTGTGATAATACTTCGCAGGGTTGGACATACTCTCTCCGACGAGCGAGAACGCCGCAAAGTGAATGACTGAATCCACACCGTATTTTTCAAAAGTGTTTTTGAGAAGTTCGACATCAAAGATGTCGCCCTTGACAAACGGAACGTCCGACGGAACGGATTCGATATGACCTGTGGAAAGATTGTCGTACACCACAACGTCCATATTACGCTCTTTGAGTTCTCTTACGCAATGCGAGCCGATATAGCCGGCTCCGCCCGTGACCAAAATCATATTGCACTCCTTGTGCGCAAGCGCATAACGATACGCATTTGCGCCGATATTAAAATTCTATGACATATTATAAACTAGAACCGCTTGTTTTGCAAGACAAAATCGTATATAATCAAATCGTGGGAAAAACAATTTTGCATTGCGACCTTAATAATTTCTATGCATCGGTGGAACAAAAACTGCATCCCGAATACGACGGGATGCCACTTGCCGTTTGCGGAGATCCGAAGGCAAGACACGGCATAGTCCTTGCCAAAAATCAACTTGCAAAACAAGCCGGCGTAAAGACCGCCGAAACCATTTGGGAAGCCAAGCAAAAATGCCCCGAACTCGTGCTTGTCAAGCCGCATTTCGACGAATACGTCAAATATTCAAAACAAGTATTTGAAATCTACACGTCCTTTACCGACAGAGTGGAAAGTTTCGGCATAGACGAGTGCTGGTTGGACGTCACGGGCAGCGAAAAACTGTTCGGAGACGGAAAAACAATAGCAAACACCATTAGACAGACCGTAAAAGAAAAGACGGGACTCACCATATCCGTCGGCGTATCTTTCACAAAAACACTCGCGAAACTCGGCAGTGACCTTAAAAAGCCCGACGCAACGACAGTTCTTGACGAAGAGCATTATATGCAAATCATCGGCGATATGTCTCCGAGCGAGATGATAATGATAGGTCGCCACACCGCAGAAAAACTAGAAAAGCTCAACATTCGCACGATTCGCGACCTTGCAAATGCGGACAGAACCGCTCTACGCTATCAATTCGGAGTCATCGGAGACGCTCTCGTCAACGCCGCGCAAGGTGTGGAAACCGAAGAAGTTAAACGCTACTACGACGTGCGTATCCCCAAGAGCATTTCAAAGGGAACTACCACTCCGAGAAACATACAAACGGCAGACGAAGCAAAAATCGTCATCTACGCACTATCCGAAATGGTGGCGGTGCAACTGCGCGGATACGGTCTCGTGGCAAACGGCGTGTACCTGTCAATCAAAAATCCTGCGCTCAACTGGACTTCAAAGCAAATTCCGCTGTCACCCGCAAGCGCAAACTCGGGTGATATCGCAAAAGCGGCGTTCAATCTGCTTTGCAAAATTCACAATTTCAACGAACCGCTTCGCGCAATAACCGTAGGGGCGATAAGACTGTCCGACAAAAATGAAGTGCAGATAAGTCTTTTTGACGAACCCGACGGAAAAAAAGAAAAACTCGAAGGTACGATTGACGAGATACGCAAAAAGTACGGCTACAAATCCGTGCAACGCGGACTGCTTCTGAAAAACGACCTTACGGGCAACCTGCACGAAGAAGACGATTTCAGACCTTTCCATCAATCGAAATCAACGTGACAACGATTTATTTTAAGTCCGCGCTTTTCGGTGCGGACTTTTTATTAATTCGATTTTTCGGCAGATTTTCAACCATGTAACAAAATCACATTATTACACTTATCGTGTTCTAAAATTTGATTTTTTGTTCGATTTCACCTATAAAACGTTAAAAACGGCTTCATTTTACATTCGTCATAATACTTATCATGTTCCATACAAACATTAATCGACACTTTTCGTATTTCAAAATATCGATACACATATCGTGTTTTATCTCTAAAATTCAATAAAAAAGAGAAGGAAACGAATTATAAGCGTCCGAAAATTTATATTTGATTTTCGAATAAAATTCCTTTAGTTAATATTTTGAAACGGCTCGTCAAATCGTTTTACAAGGTTGTTATTTTTCTTTATAATAAACTTGTAAGTATAGACATAGAGAGACAATGTCTCAAACGGCGCGCTCGGCGCGCAAACGCTTATAATATGACATCTGTTCAAATCGCAACTGCAGTCCTAACGCTGATTGCGGGCATCGGCATTTTTCTCATCGCGTGCACGATGATGAGTTCAAATCTCGAATCGGTCAGTTCAAACAAGCTCAAAAAACTCTTCGCTCGCACGTCCAAGAGCAAACTCGTCGGCGTCGGCATAGGCACGGTTGCAACCGCGGCAATTCAAAGTTCGGGCGCAACTAGCGTCATGGTCATAGGTTTCGTCAACGCAGGCATTATGTCGCTCATGCAGGCGGCAACCGTGATTTACGGCGCAAACATAGGAACGACCATAACGGGACAAATCACCGCGCTAGGCATGTTTGACAACACAATCTCGACGGGCGTCGTGTTTGCAACGTTTGCGGGAATCGGTGCGTTCGTCATGGCTTTTGCAAAGAAAGACGTCGTCAAAAAAGTCGGCGGCATACTGGCAGGCTTCGGTATGCTTTTCGTCGGTCTCGATATGATGAGCGGCTCTATGGGCGATTTTGCAAAACTCGAATCCGTCAAAAACTTTCTCGCTCTTATAAAAAATCCTATCCTGCTCGTTCTCATTGGCGCAGTGTTCACCGCAATAATTCAAAGCTCGTCGGTCATGACTTCGGTTGCGATAACCATGGTCTTTACGGGACTTATATCTCTCGATCAAGGCATTTATCTCACTATGGGATCGAACATCGGCTCGTGCGTCGTGGCGATAATCGCAGGTATCACGTCAAGTACAAACGCAAAGCGCACCGCTCTTATTCACCTTTTGTTCAATATATCGGGCGTCATCGTATTCATGCTCGTTGCGATGATGATGAGAGAGATTTCAAAAGCGGTAACTCCAGAAAGAGTGATAACGTTCGGTTTGCTGTTTGAAAAGATGTTCCCCGGCGCGCCGCAGACGCAACTTGCAATGTTTCACACGATATTCAACGTGATTACGGTCATATTCATGCTTCCGCTTACGAATTTGCTCGTGAAACTCGTCACGAAGATTATCCCCGAAAAGAAAAAAGCGGAAGAACCGCAGGAAAAACTCCACTATATCGACGAACACATGCTTTCAACGCCGCCTATTGCAGTTGCGCAGGTCAAAAACGAAATCGTCAACATGGCGGAAATCGCATTGCACAATTTCGACCTTGCATGCGACATCGTTTGCACACTCGATTATACAAACGTCGAAACTTTCCGCAAAAACGAAAACGAATTGAATTTCCTAAACAAAGAAATCGCGCGTTTCGTCGTAAGATTGTCGAATCTCAAACTCAACGACAAGGACCATATCTATCTTGCCACGACGTTCCATACGATTTCAGATCTTGAACGAGTCGGAGACTACGCAGAAAACATCGTGGAATACGCAGACAAACTCAAAGACTCCGAACAATCGTTCTCCGAGACCGCTGTCGGCGAAATAAGAAATATGCAACAGCGAATCGAAGATTTGTTCCAGAAAGTCATGAAAGCGTACGTAAACGTCGACACACATTCTCTCGACGAAGCAAACGAGATAGAAGAAAGTATAGACGCGCTCGCCGAAGAAATGGAACAAAACCACATAAAACGCATGCGAGAAGACCTTTGCACACCTGACGTAGGGGCTCAATATTTGTCGCTTACGTCTGACTCCGAACGTGTCGCTGACCACTTCATCAACGTCGCAAAATCAATAAAAGAACTCTCGCTCAAAGCGGAATAAATCATAAACAAAATCTGCATATTCGAATAAAAGGCATAATAAACGGTAAAAAATGAAACTTGCAATCGCAACCAACAATCAACACAAACTTCAGGAGATCAGAGCCATTCTCGGCGATTCGTTTGAAGAATTGCTTTCGCTCAAAGATTTGGGCATAGACGTCGACGTCGAAGAAACCGGCACGACGCTCGAAGAGAACGCACTCATCAAGGCTCGCGCTATTCTCGCTTTGTCGGGAATTGCCACGCTTGCCGACGATACGGGACTTATGGTCGACGCACTGAACGGCGCTCCCGGAGTATATTCGGCTCGCTATGCGGGAGAAGAACACAACGACGCAAAAAACCGCGCTCTGCTTCTCAAAAATCTTGACGGCGTAAAAGACCGCTCCGCGCATTTTGCAACGGTTATAGCATTGTGTTATCCCGACGGAAAAACGCTGACGGCATCGGGACGCGTCAACGGCGAGATTTTGCTGTCGGAACGCGGAACGGAAGGTTTCGGATACGATTCCTTGTTTTTCTCGACCGAACTTGGCAAAACATTTGCCGAAGCGACGCAAGCGGAGAAAAATTCCGTCAGTCATCGCGGACGCGCACTGAGAGCGATGCTCGAACTTGTAAAATCTCAAGAAAAATGACGACGATAACCGTTTTTTCAGACAGTCACGGAACGCCGCTTCCAACAAAACTCACAAGCGTTGCGTTTGAAAGCAATCTCGTGTTTTTTCTCGGCGACGGAATACTTTCGCTCGGAGATATGCTTTTGCACAATGGGTTTCATGCGGTCAAAGGCAATTGCGACCCGTCGTGCGGTTTTTGCGACGAAAAAGTCGTGGAAGTCGAAAACGTGCGCATTTTGCTCACTCACGGCGACAAATATCGCGTAAAAAGCGATTTGACATCACTTTATATGCGTGCGCGCGAACTCGAATGCAATCTCGTACTGTACGGTCACACGCACTTTGCCGAAGTTCAGGAATATGCGGGAGTTACGCTCGTAAACCCGGGCGCAATATACTCCGCACGCACCGGCGCGCCGTCATACGCCTATGTCGTGGTTACCAACGGAAAATTTGTCGTCAAAATAGTAAATCTTACTTGAATTTCTTGACATAAAACCGCCGATGTGATAATATTGTCAAGCATTGAATAGATTATGCGACTTTTTGTTGCGTCTTCATTCGATATGCGGGTGTAGTTCAATGGTAGAATGTCAGCCTTCCAAGCTGATTGCGTGGGTCCGATTCCCATCACCCGCTCCATATATCTTCAGATCGTTGAAGATATGAGCCTGTAGCTCAGCAGGATAGAGCAACGGCCTTCTAAGCCGTGTGTCGGGAGTTCGAATCTCTTCAGGCTCGCCATTATGGTGGATATAGCGCAGTTGGTTAGCGTGCCAGGTTGTGGCCCTGGAGGTCGTGGGTTCGAATCCCACTATTCACCCCATAATGAACGATACTCCCAAAGGAGTTTCATATACAAAATTCGCTCAATTGCGGATTTTGGCACAAATTTGACAAATATATCAAATTTGAACAAAAAATGCAGTCGATTTTGTTGCAAAATCTTTGATGAAGTGATATTATAGACTGCGCTGGATAGGGGTATCGCCAAGCGGTAAGGCACCAGATTTTGATTCTGGCATTCGTTGGTTCAAATCCAGCTACCCCTGCCAAATGACTCACTAGCTCAGCCGGTAGAGCACCGCACTTTTAATGCGATGGTCCGGAGTTCGAATCTCCGGTGGGTCACCACGAATAACCTAACTTGAATTTCCAAGTTAGGTTATTTTTTTGTCTTTTTCGGGGTGTTTTGCGCTATTCCACCCTTATCTCAACCAATATTTTGCGCTTTGTGGACGAACGGGACGATATTACCTTTTTCGGTTTGCAAAAATTTGCGGATAATAAAAATCCCCGATCTTCGTCGGGGACGGTGTTTATCGGGGATTTGAATATTATTTGTATTTTATCATCGTACATTATCACTTCTTTTACCAAATACTCAATGAGCATTCGCGGTTCCATTTCGAGCGCATCCGAATAAAACTCTTTTATCTGCGCTCTTGTCAGTGGCGTTGCCTGTTTGCTCTGTTCTATCAGTATTTCTCGCTCAAGTTTCTCTTGTTGTTCTTCAAGGTCTTGCAATCGTTTTGCAGTTGTTTTCGACACGATTCCGTTCTGTATGGCGTTGGCGATGTTTTCGAGTTGTTTGTCTATCTTCGTTTTCTCTTTCAAAAGTGCGTTCACTGTCGAATTGTTCTTTATGCTTTCTTCCTGCGCTTCGAGAAGTTTCTTTGTTATATACTCTATCGCACCCGGGCGATTCAGCTCATCTATGATTGCGTTGACGACAATATCTTCTAGATACTCTTTGCGCACTTGACTTTTCGTGCAACCGTTGTGATATTTCTTTTTGCCGGCGCATTTATAGTATCTGTTTGTTTCGCCGTTCGATGCCGTTCCCGTCTCCGAATACATCGGCATTCCGCAGTATCCGCATTTCGCTTTGAATTTCAGCAAATACGTCGCTTCGAAACTACGTTTGCCGTATCTGTTCTTTTCAAGCCTTGCTCCGACCTTTTGGAATAACTCGACGGGTATGATTTGCGGATATATATTATCCACGACTTCATCTCTGCATTTATATGAGCCTGTGTATTTTTCATTGCGCAAAACGTGGTATAAAAGATTTCTCGGGAAAGGCTTGCCCTTGTACAACAATCCTTTCTTGTGCAACGTGTCTATAATTTCCAATACGAATGCGCCTTTTGAGTATTCCTGAAAAGCATATCTCACAATATCGGCTGCACTCTCGTCTATAACGACTTTGCGACCTTCGACTTTATATCCGTACGGCACGCCACCGCCTTGATACAAGCCTTTTAATCTGGTTTCTCGCATGCCACGCTTTACTTTCTGAGCCAACTCTTCCGAGAAGTATTGGTTGAAGCCTTCGAGTATTGTTTCCATCATATGCCCTTCGGGCGTATCCGTAATACGTTCCATTGCGGATAATAGCGAAACTCCGTTGTCTTGCAACGTCTTTTTATTGATAACGGATTCGACTTTGTTGCGTGCGAAACGGTCTAATTTGTAAACGATTACAAACTGAAATTGCTTTTTGCTGCTGTCTTTGAGCATCTGTTGAAATGCCGCACGATTGTCGTTCGTACCGGACATCGCTCTGTCTATGTATGTTTCCACTATGAGAATGCCAAGGCTTGCGGCGTATTCCTGACACACTCTCAACTGTCCTTCGATAGACTGTTCCGTTTGGTTTTCGCAAGAGTATCTTGCGTATATTGCTGCTGTTTTCATATTGTTTTTCTTTCTCCTTTTACGATTGATTTGTCTTTCGACAAGAGAGAGAAAAACGGAAACGATATTGTCTATATCATAGTGGTTTTATTGGTTTGTCAAGGGGGCTGAAAAGCATACATTTTACCCTTGACAAACCGCAGTTTTCGTTTACGCTCCCGATGCGAAAGACGATAAATGATTTTTGTTTTCATAGTATTCTTATTGATTTTGCGCCGGTTGATGACGCAGTTTAATGTGAACACAATTTTACACAACGCAAAGTTAATATGACTGTTTTGCATATATCAACTTGCTGTTTTGCAATTATGCTCATTTGCGGATTGTTCTTCCAATTGCTGACGGCGCTTATCCAAAATCCGCATGAGCATTGAAACGTAGAACGTCTTTTGTTCGCTCTCGCTCAATTTGCAGATATCCGGTTCGCCGACGGTTGTTACTTTGAGTTGGACTTGTTTTCTCTTCAATGGCATTACCTCCTTTTTTAGTATTTTTTGCAAGGACGAAAACGGAAGTAAAGACGAAGATTTGCCTTTCACGGACTCGGTTGCTACATAGGCTTTACCTCTTTTTCTCGGTCTTGCGGTTTTATTCATAACACAGTTGAATTGGCGTTGTACACAGACTCCATCCGGACACTTTTGGATATGAGTAGGACAGTTTTAATACTCAGCCGTACTTTACCAAGACTTATCCGTACTCGCTACACTTATTTCGTGTTGTGAACAATACACATCGTAAACGTGACCGAATGAACAAACAAGAACACTGTTGTGCGTGATTTGGACAAATTCGAAACAATAACGGAACGTAATTTGAACACAATTTTGATAATGAAAATATGATTGAGGAACAATGGTGCAACGCCTACGCGACACAAAAGAACGAAACGGCAAACGAGATTTTGCAATACAAAAACACCAATGATTTCCGCAAGAAAAAGCGACGGCAACGGCATGGCGGATAAGCGAGTGTTTTCGCCAAGCGGGTTAGCGCGAAACCTCGCTCCGCTCCGTGCCGCCTTTTGCGGAATTGGGTTTGTTTTTATGCAAAGACGTGCCGTAGTCTTGCGCGCGCGTACGCGTGCGCACTTGTATCAAAGACTACGGCACGTCTAATCGCCAAATGAGATGAAAATATTGCAATACAAACTAAAAATGGATCCGCTGTTTTTACGGAACCATCTTGTCAATCTGCAATTAAGGCAATCAATGCTTGTTGTTTTTCGGGGGTAAGTTTTCGGAATGACGAAATCATTTGCTTTTCTCTTTCCGACAATATATCAATTTGTTCATCATCCAAAAAGAATTGAGATAAAGTTATTCCGAATGCTTCGCAAATGCGTTGTAGCATTTCGAGTTTTGGTGGCGTTTGACGAGAATATAATGTAGCAAGCGAAGATTGTGAAATATCTGCCGCTTGTGCTAATTTGTAGTCTGTCCAACCACGTTCCCATTGTAATTCTCTTATTTTATCAATAACGTTCATTTGCACCTCTTGTAATAGTTTACTACGCTTTTACGACATATATACTTCGTAAATACATTGACTGTATATCGTAAATGCGATATACTAATTGCAATATATAATGGGTGGTTTTCAAAAAATGAGTGCGCCATTGCACAATTCACAAATAAAATCAAAAAAGCGGGTTGCCGAGCATGGCGAAGTGTTTACTGCCGAGCGTGAAGTCAAGGCGATGTGCGATTTGGTCGCGCAAGAATGCGACCGAATAGACAGTCGATTTTTAGAGCCTGCATGCGGTGACGGCAATTTTTTGGCTGAAATATTGGCGCGCAAACTTACCACTGTAAAAAAACTGTATAAATCAAACCCGTATGACTTTGAAAGATATTCCGTGCTTGCAATAACAAGCCTTTACGGCGTGGATATTATGCAAGACAACGTTGCAGAATGTCGCGTACGGCTTTTCAAATTGTGGGATAAAGAATACAAATCCGTTTGCAAAAAGGCGGTAAGTGATGAAACGCGCGAAGCCGTGAAGTATATCCTTTCCAAAAATATTTTATGCGGCAACGCTTTGACGCTTATGTGCGTGGATGAAAATCAAAAAGACACAGATACGCCGATTATTTTCCCCGAATGGAGTCTTATGCTCGGCACAAAACTCAAACGTCGTGATTTTCGCCTTGACGTGATGCTCAAAGCCAACAACAAGCCCAAAAGCGAGCAACTATCCCTTCTCGACATTCCCGAAGACATACGGAAATATTTGTCTATAAACCCCACAACAAAAGAATATATGGCAGAGCCGATATGCGAATATCCGCCCGTGCATTACAGGAAGGTGCAAGAAAATGGCTGAAACCTTTTTTGATAAAATCTACAAAAACAAGACTTTGCACACACCCGACGTTTTGTCGTGTCTTGCGAATTTATCTAACGACGAAGTTTTTACCCCACCGGATGTAGTAAATCAAATGCTCGATTTACTGCCACAGAAATTGTTTTCCGATCCAAACACAACGTTTTTAGATCCTGCTTGCAAAACTGGAGTTTTCCTTAGAGAAATTGCCAAGCGTTTGCTTGTAGGGTTGCAAGACAAAATCCCTAACTTGCAAGAACGTATCGACCATATCTTCCATAAACAACTTTACGGCATTGCGATCACGGAACTAACAAGTCTATTATCCCGTCGTAGTCTGTATTGCTCAAAATATCCAAACGGCGAATACTCGATTTCTCATTTCGACACCGCCGAAGGCAATATACGATTTCGCCGCATAAAACATACTTGGATAGGCGACAAGTGCAAATTTTGTGGAGCAAATAAATCTTACGACCGTGGCGATGAAAAAGAAACTCACGCATACGAATTTATACACACAGAAAACCCGGAGAAAATTTTTAATATGAAATTCGACGTAATTATATCTAACCCGCCTTATCAATTATCAGACGGAGGCGGTACTGGTTCTAGCGCAATGCCGATATATCAATATTTTGTAGAACAAAATAAAAAGTTGAAACCAAGGTATATTGTAATGATTACCCCATCACGCTGGTTTGCAGGAGGCAAAGGATTGGACGATTTTCGATATAATATGTTGAACGATAGTCATATAAAATGTCTTATTGATTATGCAAATAGCGCAGAATGTTTTCCCGGAGTTATTATCGCCGGTGGTGTTAGTTATTTTTTGTGGGATAGAGAATATAGTGGTGAATGCACTATCGAAAATCGAAAAAATAACGATGTAAATATTACAACAAGAAAACTGAACGAATTTGATATTTTTGTAAGAGATAACGTCGCTATTGACATAATAAGAAAAGTAAAATTAAAAGCAGAGAAATCTTTTGACAAATGCGTTCTATCAAGGAACTATTTTGGTCTTATTAGTAGTGAAAACGGACATAAAGAAAAACAAAAGGAAGATTATAATGTCAAATCAACATAAAGCTGTCATGAACACAATTGTATAGTAAATATTTCTTTTGCAGTTTCATTCTTCTGCGCCATATAGTCGTGCGGTTGACATCCAAAAGTTGTGTTACTTCGAGATAAGTCAATCCCGACATATAGGCACAAAGAACGTCATATTCGCCTTGAGTCAAATTCATCCTTTTGATGAGCGCGTCTACGGCAGTATAATCGTTGGCGGATTCGTCGTCGATAAAACTTATGTGCGATGATGCAACGCTGTCGTTTATGGCGGTTGTGTGCGCCAAATGGCGCGTAAAGTGTTTGTCTAAATATCTATCCGTAAAACGGAAGCACGCTTGCTTAATCGATATAACGTTCCCACGAGCGGTTGTATAAGTGTCGCCAAGCCTTTTGCCTATGTGTTCGCAAAGGAAAAGCGTTGCGGTTTGCGCTATGTCATATCTGTCCGAGTATTTGTCGAGAGAATCATTTGATTTGTTGCAATCCTTGATGAGGCCGTCATATAGACGATATAAATCTTTGCCCGAACGGCACATAACAGTTCTTATAGTAAGCAACGCTATCAATTCGCCGATTTTCTTGATGTTGTCGGCTGTTATAACAACGTTATCGCCCAATATGTACTGCCTTTTCGCAATAATTTTGACTTGTGCTTGAGTGTCATCATAAAGGTTGATTGCATTTTGATTTTTAAGATTGATTTGAGATTTCATATTGATACGCTCCGAGTTTTATTTGCCTTTCGGCAACAAGACGGCGCAGCACCGAGAAAACTCAAAAGCATATCACTTCAAATCGTATGGTGCCTATGTCAACGAATCGCATAAAAATGTTGTGTAAAAAGTGCATCAAAACAATTCCCTCGCGCACGCGCATGCGCACTTGTATCAAAGACTACGGCACGTCTAATCGTCACACTTGTATCAAGACTACGGCTCGTCTAACAGGCAAACGATCAAAAAGCATATAAAATGTGCATTAGCTTTAAGATAATTTTTGAAGCAATATTACAAGATTTTTATGCCGTTGATATAGGCTTTTCTCTGTGCTAAACCGCCGTGCCGAAAGACAATGAAAAACTTGGAGCAGTTAAGTAAAATATTATGTTTTTTGGTTGTGCACATAATTTGTGCGTAACCTCTTTTATACTCCTAAAAACATTGTATTCGATTAAACCTACATCTTTCGTCAATATTCTATGCTATGTTGCAAAAATCACTATTCGCAAAAACATTGACAAATTAAAGTTTTGCGAGTAGAATTAACTTGCAGATACAAGGAGGGCTTATGTATATCAATCGACAAAAGTATCTTGACAAATTAGTCAGTCAAAAAGACAAAGATATTGTCAAGGTTATAACAGGAATACGACGTTGCGGCAAATCTGTACTACTTTTTGACATCTATGCCGATTATTTGCTATCTAACGGCATCGATAACGCGCATATAATCAAAGTAAATCTCGAAACAAAGAAAAACGAAGCGTTGCGAGATTCAAACGCTTTGTATGATAGCATCGTATCAAAAATTGTTGACGATAAGCGGTATTATGTTTTCATAGATGAAATACAGCTTGTTGACGGCTTCGAGGATGTTGTAAACGGGCTTCGCTTGGATTATAATTGCGATATTTACATCACCGGTTCCAATTCAAAACTGCTATCAAAAGACATCAACACGAAAATGCGCGGACGAAGCATAGAAATAAAAGTATATCCGCTGTCTTTTTCGGAATATTACGGTTATTATGGCGGGGATAAAAGACAATGTTTCAACAATTACCTTATGTACGGCGGTCTTCCCTACCTCTTGTCCGAAAATGATAACAAGAACAAAGTCGAATACTTAAAAATGATTTGCGACACCGTTGTCGGGAAAGATATTATTGATCGACATGGCATAAGGCAGGAGAATTTGTTTGACGCGGTTGTTGATTTTCTTTGTTCAAACATCGGCTCTTATGTGAGCGCAAATAAAATTGCAGATACGCTAAAAAGCAACGGGTACGGAAAGGTTACACACGATACCATCGGCAACTATTTGGATTACGTTTGTGATGCATATCTGTTCTATCGCGCGCAAAGATATGATATCAAAGGCAAACAATATCTTAAAACGCTAAACAAATACTACATTTGCGACCTCGGAATTCGCAATAGCAAGCTGAATTATCGGCAAATAGAGATAACGCACTCGCTTGAAAACGTAATATATCTTGATCTCATACGGCGCGGATATATTGTCGACATCGGCAAAAACAATTCGAAAGAGATCGATTTCGTCGCAAAAAATGACAAAGAATTGTTTTATATACAAGTAGCGTATACAATTTCTGACCCCGATAAAAACGAACAAGAAGTATCCTCGTTCTATGGGCTTGATGACGGTTATAAGAAGATAGTCATCACACTGGATGACGATCCTTTTATCAACCTAAAAAACGGCTACAAAAAAATCAATGCGATTGATTTCCTTTTGAACGACCATTCTCTGGAGCGAATTTGAGATAATATAGTTCAAATCAATTGATGCATTATTTTGCTCACCAAATGACAATAATACGAACTCAGATAATGGGTTCGTATTATTTTTTCTTCGAGAATTTTATGCTACAAAACTACGCCTATAAATTCAAAGAATTTATAAAAAACTCATATTGCTGATTTTGTGCAATTAAAACGCCACCCTATTTATCCATGCATCTGCTTACGCACAAAATTTGCGCGCAACTTCTTATATTATCATTCAGACTCATCGTTTAACATTGCCTCTTGTGCAATACCATATACGTTTGAAAACGGTGAAATATCATCTGTTGAGCGGTTCACATCTCGTAATAGTCCCTTATAAAGATAACGCAAGTCTTTATTGCGTTCTTCAAAACCGACATGCAAATCATTTTTCGCGATGCGACCGAACATTAAATCTTTTAATCGTCGATATTAACTTTTTCGACGCATAGTCGGACGGAGCACGCCAACTCCAATTCCCTTGTGCAACGGACGGCATATTCATTCTGCCTTCTTCGTTTCCAAGCAAAAGCCAGTCCTGCAACGGTATCACCGCAAGTTCCGCAATTGAATCAAACGCCAGTTTAATCATCTTATATGTCGGGTTTAACCCTTTGATGTGCGAACATTCTCTTTTGAATCGTTTTAGCGTATCTCCGTCAAGGTTTTCCGTCCACGTACGAGTACAGTCGGCGTCGTGAGAACCCGTATAAACCACGTAATCTTTATTTGTATATAGCCTCGGCAAATATTCGCTGCCCTCGTCAAAAAACGCAAACTGCAATATTTTCATCCCGGGATATCCGCAATACGCAATCAACTCGCGCACGTCATCTGTCAAAAAACCAAGATCTTCCGCGATTATTTTTACATTCGGGACACTTTGATTTATCGCATCGAAAAGTTTTTCTTTGGGACCTTTTTCCCAGTGTCCGTTGCGAGCGGTCTGCTCGCCGTACGGAATCGAATAATATCCCGCAAACCCGCGAAAATGGTCTATCCTTACAATGTCAAATAACGACGCACAAATTTTGATGCGCGAGCACCACCACTTGTAGCCGTTCTGCTCCATTTTCGCATAATCGTAAATCGGATTGCCCCACAATTGTCCATCTGGGGAAAATCCGTCGGGAGGACAACCTGCAACGAATGTCGGATTCAAGTTCTCGTCAAGAAGATACTCGTCTGTGTTGCTCCACACGTCAACGGAGTCGTAAGCTACGTAAATCGGTATATCGCCTATAATCTCTATGCCTTTCGAGTGTGCGTAAACGCACACCTTTTTCCACTGGGAGAAGAACTCGTATTGAACGAATCTCCAAAAATCCATTCTCGAAGAAAACTCCTCTCTGCATCGGATAGCATTTTTGTAAATTCTATACTCCTCCGACCACGACGACCACGGCGCATAATTAAACTCTTCTTTGAGGGAAAAGAACAGCGCATAATCGTCAAGCCACCAGGAATTTGAATTGCAAAACCTCGTAAAAGCGGCATTTTTCTTAAAGTTAGAGTACGCTTTTTTCAAAACGTTTATGCGCGTTTCAAACAATCTCCCGTAATTCACTCGCTCGCAGCAATCTTTTTGTGATTCCAAATCGGTGTCCGAGAGCAAACCCTCGATTTTCAACTCATCCAAATCCACAAAATACGGATTTCCCGCAAAAGATGACGGCGACTGATACGGGCTGTCGCCGTAAGCAGTCGGATTGAGCGGCAAAACCTGCCAACACTTCGTTGAGGTTTTGTCCATGAAGTCAATCCAATCATAACACGGCTTGCCAAAAGAGCCTATACCGTATTCGGATGGCAAACTGCTAACTGCCATAAGCAATCCGCTTTTGTGCGAAAAACCGAATTTTTTATTTACCGCCATATAACAAACCCCCTATGCCGACTTGCGTTATTTCAATCTGATTTGATCCTCGACGTCGAATATAGACATCTTGTCAACGGGCAATACAACGTCAATGCTTTCTTCATTAAAATCATCCCCGACCTTGGCGTATAATACCACTCCTTCTCTCTCGCATTTTGCATATCGTTCGGTACCGTAATCTAAAATCTTTTCGACCGAAAACGGTATGCCGTCCGCCGCAATTTCAATGTCTTGTGGCGAAAACTCAAAACTCAACGCCTTGCCGATAATTTTCGTTCCGCCGATTCCAACCAACTTCGACGCAAGTTCTCTTGTGCACTCAAACTTATGTCCCATCGTCTCGAACGAAAATTTCGGGATTGCGGCAGACTTAACAATTTCCTTAAACGTTCGCTTGTCTTTATTCCTTTGACGAAGCATTTTCCCGCTTAGCGTATTGAACGCAGGTATTGCCTCGTGAACAATCTTGTCGTCTATCGAACACGTAACTTTTTTCAGGTCGATACCAAGCGTAATCTCTCCGCTCGTTTCTTCGTCAAATAAAGCAAAAATTATCTGACCGCCTGTTTCGACGTAATGCAAATACTTTCCGTTGACTTCTTCGACCTTTTGCACCGTTCCGACAACGTCGTTTCCTTTTTCGACAGCATCGACAGGAATGGTCAACTTATAATTTCCGTCTTCCATTGAAAATGCCGACGGCAATTCTATCCTTGACGAACCGATTCCAACCGTATGATTTTTCACGATAACGCTTATGACGGAGCAATCGGGAATTCTCGGAATCATATTCGATTCGGTTTCCGCGTCGAAAACCTGCATGTTTTCAATATCAAACGAGATTTCCGTGACGCTTCCGACTTCGAAGCGCGTCATTGTCGGCGCTTTTATAACAATTTTGGTCGAGCTTTGCAAGCCGAGTTCTTTGTCAAAGTTCAAATCTCCGAACACCTGGCTTTCGGTTCCCAATTCCTCGATATGCGAAACCTTGATTTTTGCCTTTGCCGTATATTTTTCGGCATCGATGGAGATATGTTCCGCACGCAGTCCAAGCACGACTTTTTTCCCGTGGAACACGTCCGCTTGCTTTGCTTTTGCAAAGAAGTCTTTGGACAATGCGATTTTTAACGGCGCGTCGGTAGCGACAAACGATATATCGTCGCCTTCGACATTGATTTCCGCGTTGATGAAATTCATTTGAGGCGTTCCTATAAAACCTGCGACAAACACGTTTTGAGGATACTTATATAAGTTGGTAGGCGTGTCGATTTGCTGAACGAATCCGTCTTTCATAACGACTATTCGCGTGCCCATCGTCATTGCTTCGACCTGATCGTGCGTGACGTAAATAAACGTAGTTTGCAGCCTGTGATGCAGCGCGCTTATTTCGCTTCTCATTGCCGTGCGCAATTTTGCGTCGAGATTTGACAACGGTTCGTCAAGCAAGAAAACCTTTGGTTCTCTTACGATGGCTCTTCCCAAAGCGACTCTTTGACGCTGTCCGCCACTCATTTCCTTTGGTTTTTTTTCAAGATAGTCGGTTATATCCAACGTTTGCGCTGCTTCTCTGACCTTTTGATCGATTACCGCTTTGGGCAATTTTCGCAATTTCAGACCGAATGCCATATTTTCGTACACCGTCATATGCGGATAAAGCGCATAGTTTTGAAACACCATCGCAATATCTCTGTCCTTCGGTTCTACGTCGTTTACTAGCGTATCGCCTATATAGAGTTCGCCGGCAGTGATTTCTTCAAGACCGGCTATCATACGTAGCGTGGTGGATTTTCCGCAACCCGACGGTCCGACGAATACAATAAATTCCTTATCTTTTATATCCATCGTGAAGTCGTTTACGGCTTTTGTTCCGTTGGGATAAACTTTGTATATGTGATTGAGTTTTACGTCTGCCATAATTACCCTCTTATTGTTTGACGGCTCCTGCCGACAAACCGTTTATCATATATTTAATCAAGAAGAAATACAAGATTACAATCGGGACGGCGATAAACACCGCGCCTGCCGAAAATCTTGCGAATTCGGTTTCCGGAAGAGACATAAGCCCGACCGCCGCCGTTCACATGTTTTTGTCTTTGAGAAGAAGCTTCGGAAGGATAAAATCGCTCCACGGCCACGCAAATTGCGTCAAAAGCGTATATACCAAAATCGGTTTTGACAGCGGAAGAGTTACGTTAAAAAATATCCTCGCATTGCTTGCCCCGTCTATTCTTGCCGCTTCGTAAATCGAATTCGGAATAGTGTCGAAAAAGCCTTTTTGCACCAAATAGCCCATCGGAGCACCGCCTGCATATATAAGAGCAAGCCCTATATGACTATTGATGAAATTGAATTGCGTCATAAGCAAATACACGGCAACCATTCCCATAAACGACGGGAACATCCCGAGAATCAGTGCGCCCTTCATCAATGCTTTTCTTCCCTTAAACTGGAAAGACGAGATGACATAAGCCGTTAAAATAACCAAAACAGTACCCAAAAGGCTACTTATCGTCGCCACAAGCAAAGTATTTGCAAACCACTTCGGATAGTCGTACATAACGGTGTCGACAAACAGTGCCTTAAAAGAATCAAAGGAATATTCCGACGGGAAAAAGCCGTTGAAACTATATATGCTTCCGCTTGCGGAAAAACAACTCAACACAACCCAAAGAATCGGGAATACAAATATTATCGACACCAACAAAATAATGGCATACGTAAGCAAAACATTTGCCGTCTTTTTGAGTTTTATACCGGGTTTCTTTCTCATTTGAACGTATCCTCCCTCTTGTATGCCGACGAGCGAATATAAACCAACAGGCTTATTGCCGAAGTGATGATAAACATAATCAGACTTATCGCCGCGCCTATCGAGTAGTAGTTGTTGTCAATCGACATTCTGTACAACCAGTTGATAAGCAAATCCGTGTCGCTCGCAAGGAAATATCCGTCGCTAAGGACATCGCTCCTTAAGAAATAGAACACGCCGAAGTTGTTGAAGTTGCCCATAAATTGACTGATGAGAACGGGCGTCGTAGAAAAAAGAACAAACGGAAGCGTAATTTTTCTAAACTGCATCCACGCACTTGCCCCGTCTATTCTTGCCGCCTCGTACAAATCGTTATTGATATTGGACAATATACCCGATGCAAGCAACATTATCGACGGAACGGACAGCCATGCGTTTACGAACAAACCTATCCCTCTTGCCATCCACTTGGAATTGATACCCAAAAAGTCGATGATTTTGCCGCCGTTTTGGACGATAAGTTGATTTATCGGGCCGCCGTTGCTGAACATATAATGGAATACAAGCAAGGATATAAATCCCGGCACGGCATAGGCAAGCACAGGGAATGCTCTCCACAACGCCTTTGGTTTTACACATTTTTTGTTGTAGAGAATCGCAAGCCCGAGTCCTAAAAAATAGTTGATAAACGTCGAAAGAAAAGCCCAGAGCAAGTTCCAACCGAGTATCTTTCCGAAAGACTGCGACAATTCACCCAAAGCCACGAGTTTTCTGAAGCTGTCAAGGCTCCAATCCACCAATTCGGGCGGCACGATTTTCCCGCCGTAGTTGGTGAATGCGATCAAAATCATAAAAATTATCGGCAAGACATTGAATATCATCACTCCGACAATCGGAATGACGAGTGCCGCCTTATAAAAATTGCGGTTCATCAGCGACGACAAATCGTCTTTGAACGACGAAACTTTTCCTTTGAAAAGCAAGTCTTCTGCTCCGCGATGAGCGTCTTTTATGTTTGCCACATAGACGATTATGAGCGCAATAAGAGCAATCCAGGCAAAAATGCCCATAAGCAACATAATCACCGAATCGTCACCCTTTATGCCGAGCCACGGATCTGCTTTTACCGTTCCCAAGGTGAAAAATCCGAACAAGTCCTTTATCCCGCGGAGAGCAAAATAGGTAATGAACCCCACTTCCAACAGAATGTAGACGAGCCCTTTTATATATTGTCCGTTGACCATTTGTCCGGCACCCATAAAGAACATCGACGCATACGTTGCCCTGCCCGACGTGGCAAAAAACTCTTTTAAGTTCTTTCGGGATTGCTTGGCTTTTTCGGAAACGTCCCGACGCTGCTTAGCGGCATTCTCTTTTAGGTTTTTATATCTTTCTTTCAAACTTGTCATAGTTATGCAAAGGTATGAATAGCCTTGTAAATATTCGACGATATTTCTTCGATAACGCTTTGAAGTTTTGCCGTATCAAAGGAACGCTTGCCGCATCCGTCGGTTGCTATTTGTTTGAATCCCGATGAAATCGGCGTCCAGATTTGCTTGACCGCGCTAATGGACGGCATAACCTCCAAAACGCCCGAATCGAGGTTTCTATAGGTGATTTGAGATGCTAAAGACTCTGTTTGTGCAATTACGTCGCTTCTTGCGGCAACAACGCCGAGCATATCCGCACGAGCTTTCACCATTTCGTAACCCGTTGCGAATTCGACAAACTTGACAGCCCAATCACGGTTTTTGGTATAACTGCTCACCGCATATCCATTCACGCCGCCCATGGTTTGTTGCTCGATCCACAGATCACTGTTTTTGATATCTTGTTGAGTGGTTATATCTCCGTCCTTTGGAAGTTTCGGCAGTCCTGTAATAACGAGATTCTCTTTCGCCTTTGCATCCGCGCTCGCCTGATCGAGTCCCTCTTTTTGATATTGAAGCGACATCTCTTTCAAAAACTGTGAAGTGATATCCGGAGTGGTTATCGTTGCAAAAATCGTTCCGTTTGCAAGCATGGGCGCGCGACCGTTTGTAAACGAATCGTCAATACACTTTTCATCCATGACGCCGGCAAGCTCCCACATAATCTTTGCACCCTTCACCGCATTGCCTTTTGCAATACCTATATCCTTGTCATCGGTGTTGTTGTTGCCAAACACGTATGCGCCGTACGAGAGCAAGAAACCGATATTGAAATATTCGTTTCTCAGCTCGATGGCATAACCGAATTTATTGCGGTCTGCTTCGCGAATACCTTTGCTGTATCTGTACATTTCCGTCCAATATTCAACCATATCCGGCACGTCGTTGCCATTCTTATCCCATTCGGTTTTCCAGTTGTCGGGAAGCGCGTCCTTGCGATAAAACAGTAACGGTTGTTGAACGTTTACCGGCACTCCGCAATAAACTGTTTTGCCATCGTAATTATACTTAAAGGCATTCCATGCGTTTTGCGGAATTCTATCATAACAATCCATTTGCTCTATATCGAGCGGGATTATATGATGTTTTCCGACGTACGACATGAGAATATCGTTTGCCTGATACAATACGTCCGGTCCGTGACCGTACGGTCCGTCTTTTTCAAGGTCGCTGAACTCGTCCATATTCGCATCGACGGCTTTTACTCCTTCGCTTGCATATTTTGCATTGAATGCGTCCAGCAATTCTTTGAGATATCCTTCCTTTTTTGCCGTATCGTTTTCAAGAATACGCAACACGACCTCTTTTTTATCTACGTCATTGTTGCACGCGGCAAAGCAAAATGCTACCGTCGTCAGCACCATAGCAACGACCAAAAAAATCGTCACGAGTTTTCCCTTTCTCATAATTTTTCTCCTTCTATAACAAAGGAATCGGCATTGCCGTCCTTACTGTTATTATATTCTATCAACGGCTTCGCGCCAACCCCCTTTTTTTTGCCTCGGCGCACAATCAACCGCAAAACCTGTTCCTTGCTTGCTCGTTCAATAACCAATGCTTCGTTTTGAGAAAAAATCTTTAATTTTCCGCTCTTTATTGCAGGCTGACGTTTCAAAGCGAGCAATTCTTTGAGCGAAACTTGAAAATCGATTATTTCTTTCTCTTTCAATCTCGAAAAATCAAACGTTCTTCTGCAATCGGGATCATATTCGCCTTCGAGCAATATGTCGGTGCCATAGTACAAATTGAAACTTCCCGGCAAAAAAACCAGCGTCGCTATTGCACAAAGCAATCTGTTGCTGTCCTTTTTTATTTGTGTGTAAAATCTCGCCGTATCGTGACTATCGAGCAAATTGAACATCATATTGTTTGTGACGTCGCTATATCTCATATAAAGCGAATTGAGCTGCCCGGCAAGTTGCTTTCCGTCTATGCTCTCATCAACCCAAAAATCTATCATGCGCTTTGTGAGCGCATAGTTCATAATGGAATCGAACTGATCTCCTCTCAAAAAACTCTCGCTGTTATGCCAGTTTTCTCCAATCAACGCCGCGTTCGATTTTTGAGCTTTTACCGCTTCTCTCGCCTTTCTCCAAAAGCCGTGCGAAACCTCGTCGGACACGTCAAGACGCCACCCGTCCACATCGCATTCTTTCATCCAATATACCATTACGCCAATAAGATAATTTTGCACTTCCTTATTGCAAGTATTGAGTTTTGGCATATATTCACAATCTCCGAAGCATGCATAATTAGGCGGATTCTGTTTGACTTTTTCACCGTCTATGACAAACCAATCAAAATATTTTGATTTTTTGCCGTATTTTATTACGTCTTTGAACTGCTCAAAATCCCGACTGACGTGGTTAAACACGGCGTCAAGCACGACTTTCAATCCTTTGTCATGCGCCTTTTCGACCAGCCTTTTTAAGGATTCTTTGTCGCCGAAAGACTCATCCACACAATAGAAATCAATTGTGTCGTATTTATGGTTGGAGTTACTTTTGAAAATCGGCGTAAGGTAAATCGCCGTTGCGCCAAGTCCTTTGATATAGTCCAAATTTTCCGTTATTCCGTCAAGATTGCCCCCGAAAAACGAAGTCGGAGTGGGCAATTCGTCCCATTTGGCATTAATTTTTGATTTAGCGGTATCCGTTTTGCAAAATCTATCCACAAAGATTTGATAAAACACCGCATTGTTCAGCCATTCGACGTTTTGCATCACGTCATCGTCGTTGATATAAGCAAACTGAAAGCTATTAAAATATGCTAAGTTAAAATTGTATGTGGAAACCAAGCCGTCTTCGCAAAAGTAGTACGACTTGTCATTGTTTTCAAAGTAAAATACATACGCAAGCCTTGGATCGTCAAGACAAAGCGTCGTTCCGTAATAATCAAACTGCGCGTCGCTTGCAATCAGTTCCAATTCTTGTCTAAACTGTTTTTGCGCAATATGATATTTCGTATTGTACAAAACGGACAGGTTGCGTATCCTTTCGTCTTTTGCAAAGCGAATCCTCAATCCGACCGTCTTGTTGCCCGTTGCGAAGCAATAATTGCTTTCGGGACGATGGTAAATTGCCTGAATGTTCATTTTCATATTGATTTTTTTCTACTAAGATTGTATAATCCGATTATTATGAGCAAGAAAGTCACAATGAGAGATATTGCAAGAGAGGCAGGCGTTTCTGTCGCTACCGTGAGTTACGTCCTTAACGACAAGGACGATTCGCGCATAAGCGAGGACACAAAACGCAAAATCTGGCAACTCGTCAATCTCTATAATTACCGCATCAACTTCTCGGCAAAATGCCTGAGCAGTGGCAACACCGACGTCGTAACGATATATATCGGCGACAACGACGCCTCTGCCTACAAAGCCGAAACGATGCTCCTCATCCAAAGACTTTCCGATAAACTTGCATCCGTCGGATATTCCTTGCAAGTTACTTTTGACAAAACCGTCAAGCGTGTCACGAATTGCGATGCAATCATTTGCTACAACACCGACAACTCGTTTTTCCGTGCGCTTGGCGAGGTAAACTTTTGCCCGCTTCTCGCACTCGATACGGTCATTCCGAACGGCGATTTGTTTTATCAGATCACAACCGATTACAATGCCGTGGCACAAAAAGCAAACTCCCTTTTCGGCACGGACAACTGGACTGCCGTTACGTTGAAACCAAACAGCGAAGAATTGAAGGAACGCATGTTGCAACAATTGAATCGCGTTCAGTTTATAGAAGACGATTCCCCCGTTTCGACAGAGTCACAAAACATTGTCGTCCTTGGCAGTATGGTGTCGAAGTTTTGTCAAAAAAACGCTCCTAACGTTTTGACTATTGATTCTCATTCCGATGAAAAGATCGACAAAATCGTAGAGTGTCTTGACATCGCAATCAACCGAAAAGAAGCCGTGTCAAGCGATATACGAATCTGATTTTACACCGAAATTAGGTATGCCCCTGCAACAAAACGTCGCAGGGGCATTTATTATTGTTATGCTGTTGCCGCAACTTTATAAATATCGATTTTGTCGGTTTTATAGTTGTAAACAACTCGATACTCGCCTGCTTCGGAGCAGCAGAGATTACCTTTGCCTTCAACCGTGAATATTGCGTTTGCGTCGCCGTCCGTGCCAAGTTTGTCTTTTCCAACCCAAACACCGCCTTCTTGCGCACCGATATTATACACGTCAAGACCGAATTCGACATCTTTTGCAAACGTCAACGTAATTTCATAAACGTCTTTGTTTTCGCCATTCGCGGTCATCTTGAATTCGTCTTTGAACTCGTGTACCCAGCCGTTCATCGTGCCTTTGACAAAAACGTCTTTGCCCACTTTTGCGATGGTCAAAACCTTGCTGTAAGAGTTGAACGTTATGTTATAAGTTCCGCTCTCGCCGACTTTGACGTTTTTGCTATTCTTGCTTACTGCCGAAAAACCTACCGAGCCGACAAGATATTCCGCATCGTATGCAAAAGCCACATTGTCCCATGTAAGTGCTTCGTCGGTTGTTTTGTGTGCGCGAACAACCAACTCTTCGTCCTTGTTGAGCACAACGTTTTCCAAGGTGTAAACGTCACCTTTTTGTATCATTTTGTATTTTGCTTGGTTTTCCGACTTTTGATAGTCACCCCACGTTCCACCGAGAATACTACCGTCGATGAAGTAGTTATATTCTGTTGCGTCAACCGCGCTCTTGGTTGCGGAGATAGTTTTGCTTTCGGGATCGAGAACAAAGTCATATATGCCTGCTTCTTTGGTTTTTATATTACCTACAAGTTTGCCGTTTTCATCGGTTTTCCCGGTAAACAATGCGATACTTGCCTCATCAACGTTGGTAATGTTGAAATATTGGCTGTTTTCTTTGATCTCATCGCCTTTTGTTACGGCGCCCATGAACATGAATTCTTCACCCGCTTTGAGTTGAACTTTCAACGTGTGTTTACCGTCATTGCCCGGAACGAAACGAGTTGCCGGCGAGAAAACGTTTGCCCAGTTGGTGATTCCTGCGCCTTTGATGTAATAATTGACGACTTCTTGCACTTCAACGGGCTTTGCATCGCCGTTACGCGTGACGGTCAGGCGGTTGTTGCTTGTATTGGAATCGGTTGTGAGCGTGAGCGTGTAATTGCCGTCTTGCTTGACGCTGATATTTTTATTTTCGTCAAGACCGGTGGCAGCTTCCATGTATTCGTCCGCACCTACAAGGTTTCTGAAAGAAGCGCGCGCGCCGTCTGCGTTGTTGTAATCGAGAATACCCGTATCAAGCAACACCGTGAGTTGGAAAGCGTCGCCGACGTGCAAATCGATTGTCAGTTTAAACACGTTGTTTGCACCCTCGGCTTTGGTCATATGATAGTTGGTTGCAAGATTGTTGCCCCAACCGTTCATAGTGCCGGAAATAACCCAGTCTCTCGTATCGACAAAACTGTTGTCTTGCCATTGCGCATACGCTTTTGCGTCCTCTTTCATCGGAACGTCAAAATCGAACGCCTTTGCACTGGTCGGAGTAACAAACCACCCCTTGAAAGTAAAGCCTTCTTTTGTCGGTGCTTCCGGCATGGTAGGCGCTTTGCCCTTTTCAACCTTTTGCGTTGACAAAACGGTTGTTCCGTCGTTGTCGTACAAAGTGAGCGTAACCGTTTCCGTTTCGTTGCAAGCAACCATGGAAAGCGTCATCGCCACAATGAGCAACGCAATCGATACAATAGATAAAACTTTTCTCATAATTCCTCCTTGAAAAGCATTGCTTTCTCTGCTTAACCGTTTGCTTAATCGTTAAGCAATTTTATAATACCCCTTAAATCTTGGCTTGTCAATACCCCGTTTTTAGTTTTTTATTAGGATATTCTTCAATATTTCAATTTGTGAAAAGTAAAAAATATAACAACACAAGAGAGCATCATGCATTTTGGAAGTGGTGATTTATTGTCGCTAAAGACTACAAAAATATCGAGCCGTCAAAAAAGACGGCTCGTTTGCTTTGTTGCTCGTATACAAACTTACAGTGTTATCCAGAGTGCCGGGACTACACCGCCTTCCGCGACAAGGTCCGGGGAATTTATAACGCCTTTATTATCCCTGTACAGAACGAAGGTCGTGTATCCCTGATTGCCGACGGCAAGAGATGGCGAACGAGTGTACCAGGTAACATAATCCTTTTGGGTGTTACCCATCGACACCCCGTGGAATTTGGCAAAATCGGATGCTTTCAGGTTTCTTGCGGGATCTTCCGCTAATACGTCCTTATTAAATCCGTACGCCGTGGTGGTAACGTCTCGCAAAGACAACAAGAATATCTTATCGTCCGTATCGTTGCATTGGTCCGCATACTTGTTTTTCCCTGCGTTTTCCGCGTAGCCGTAATACTTCGGGTACTCGTCCGGATTACAGCTTCTCGCTGTGTTGTCGAGACGCGTGGTCTTTATGATTTCTTTTTGCAACTCGTTGAAAACCTCGTTGTAGAAGGTCTCGTTGAGCCAACTGCGTATGAAACTATATTCCCAGTTGTTGGCGTAAGTTCCGTCCGGGACACCCGGCGAATTGTTGTAAGCAGCAAGTAAGTCGCCGCGAATCTCGCTCTTTCTGTCGGGCTGCATCGAAAAGAAATCCAAAGCAATATCGCTCATAATAAAGGCGGAATTCCCGCTTGTCGTGAGAATTCTCCACTTTATCGGTTCATACTTAAACCAGTACACATTTAACCTATAATATCCGTTGTCCGTAATATCATCGTACAGAGCATCAATCCCCGACGCGCGATATTCGTTCATTTGAACGCCGAGATATTTCGTGCCGTTATATATAACGATTTTTTGCCACATATAAGTAGCACCCTCGTGACTTTCCCAATTGTAGGGATTTGTCTTATCACGCGGAAGGGGCGGCGTCCCTGCCATTTCGTTGAGTTTTGCAACGACGTTCTCGTCGCGCTCTAAGGTTTGCGGCCAGTAACCGAAATAGATATAGTTGCCCTCGCGAGTGTATTTTACGGGATTGCACTCATTGCAGGTGGTGCATACGTCGCAAACGTAACTATGCTTGCCGTTGGCGGGGATTTCCACCTTTGTATTATAGTCGCAACCCTTGCGCTGACATTCGTCATACTCGTCCCAGCCGGGCAAGCAGTCCGCTTGTTTTGCCTCACAGTGTTTGAGGTTGTGTCCGAGAGCCTTTTCGACGTATCTATCCAACTTGGTCGAATAATCGCAACCTTCGCGCTTGCAGGTGTAATAACTTCCCCAATACCCGTCCTCGGTGCAGGTTGGGTTGCAGGGATCGTGCTCTTGCAAATCGTGCTCGAGAGCGGGCAACCCATTGTAGTCGGTGTGGTAATCGCAACCTTGGTTGGAACACTTTTTGTACTCCTCGTGGCCCCACTTTTCGCAAGTAGGCTCAACGCGCGGAACTTGTATGGTCATACTATGTCCCGTAGCGGGTATTTCCTCATACCCTTCGGTTTTTCCGCAGTAATGGGCGCACCTTTTGTATGCTTTCCAACCGATTTCGGTGCAAGTAGGCTCTTTGGCGGCAACGACCTGCATATCGTGTCCGATGGCGGGTATCGGCTCCTGCTCGGTATAAGTACATCCCGGATTTATGCAACGTTTGCCGTGGGTAAGTCCGTCTTTTTCACACCATGGATCGTAACCTTTTTCTTCGCGCAGGTTGTGCGGTGCAAGTTCGCCGTATTCAAAGGTTTCTCTGCCCAGACTGCCGCAAATACTGCAAACAAGGCGATACACAGCCTTTCTTTGGCATGTTGCGTTGTCCACGAGGTTTCTGTCGGTGACTTTTTCAACGTAACTGTGTATATGTTGTTGATCGGCATTTACCAAGCCCGCAACGACAAAATACGAAAAACTTGTCGTTTCAAAAGTCAAATTGTTGCCGTCAACCGAAGTTGCGAGTTCTTCTACCGTATTATCGTCCTTGATGTGATATGTGACATATCCGAGTTCCGACTCAAACGGCTTGGGCAAAGTAACCTTCACTTTACCGCTCGGCTGCACTTTTTCGCCACCCTTTGTGACAGCGATGTCAAATACGGCAACTTTTGCGCCGTCGTACGGCTTGTCGATTGCCAAAACAGCAGTCTTGCCTTGTTCGCTATCAGTAGCGTGGAGAGTGGCAGACAGAGCGGAGCCATTGTCAAACACACCCACAACGCTCACACCACTGTCGCTTCCGAGCTCGATTGCAGCATTCCCCTTATCACCGCAAGCGACCAGCGCAAGACACAGCGACAACGCCAGCGCAAGCGCAAGGAAAAGTAATGATTTTGTTTTCATAAAAATCTCCTATCTTTGAGATTGATTTCGGCATTTATGCTTGCCGAATTTTTGCGAATAAGCGGGTTTTTACACCCGCTTATCCGTTATTTTGATCAGATAATAACTTTTAAGTTATTTTGCTACGATTTTGCCACTCAGCATATCATTAGATACATTATCCAAAACTATGGCAACTCTACCGTCGGAAGGAATTGCAAAACCACTTGCACTTGTTGTGCCTCCGGCGCTGATTTCTGTAATCGTGGCTTCGCCCAATATTGTGCCATCATTTTTGTAAACTATAACCGTTTGTCCGACCTGGAAGTATCCCTTTTCAACAGTCGCGTAAATCTTTTTTTCTGTCGGGTCTACCATTTGGATCGAACCGGAGGTGGACTTTCCGGTGGTTAACTTCTCAACAACCGTGATCTCAACTGTCGTTACGGATGGGGATTTGGTAACGATTTTGTAGTTTTCCATAACAGGGTTCGTAATGTTTGTTATTTTAAGGAAGAAACAATCCGCCGTTACTTTCTTTTTCCGGTCAGGAACGAAATTATAAACACCGTTTTCTCCTTCTTTGGTTTCAAGCCCTGCTTTTTCGTTGTCAAGCCAAAGTTCGATTGTTTGACCTTCGATAAGTTCTTTTCCGTTTGCCTTGTAGAAAATCCTGAGGAAAAACGTTTTGCCTTTATCATACGACGGATTGTTTTGGTTCTGACCGTAGCCAAGTTCAAGCACGAACTCATACGGCTTAATTGTGAACGTTTTTACTTCGGAAACCACTGCTTCCCATTCGTCCGTTGCCGTGACGCCGATGCGGTATTCATATTCGGCCGCGTTCTTTGGAATGTAGGTGCCTGTTACCTTTGTCCACAAAACTTCGCCTTTCTTGCGGTACTCGACGTATTTCTCGCCGGATTCCAAACCCGACGTGAAATTTTCTACGCCGTCATGTGAAGTTGCGCCAAATTTTTTAACAAGGCTATTAAAGGTGAAGTTTGCCATAGGCTTGCCGTCGTACGTTTTACCCGCAAAGCTATTAACAGTAAGCGTTCTTGGTTTCGCCTTCATAGTGAATTCGACGAACGCGTCTCCGAAATTGTAGTTGTCGCCTTCCGCATATTTAATGTGCACTCGGAACGTTCCCGTTTTACTTCCTAATACTTCTTCTTTTGTAAGGTTACGACTCCAAACGCCGCCTTCGAGTTGCATTTCCCAGACGATCGTTCTTTCACCGTAGCCGGTGCCGATTTCCTTGTAATCTGTTGTGGGATCGGGAATACTCTTCACACCAACATAGAACCCTTTTTCAAATGCTGCCGCATTGCTGATTGTAAAGTCGACGATGTCTGCTTTGATGATTTCAAAGTCGAAAGTTTTTGTCGCGGCTTTCCACTCCGCCGTGGCTGCTACGCTGACTTTCACGGTATATTCGCCGGCTTTCTTCGGGGCGGTTTCGACGTACGTATTGTCTTCCGCGCCTTTTGCCTTGAACATAAATGCAAGTTCGCGATTGCCTTCAATTACGAAATCGTCTTTCGTAATCGAAACAACTTCTCCGTCGTATTCCTTGCCAAACGTTTTGCCTTCTTTAAGTACGATTTCATTGTCTTTTGCGTCAAGTGCGTCGATGGACTCTGTCTTTTTGTATCCGCATACCGTGCAAGTGAAGGTTTTTTCGCCCACAACGCCGTAGTCTGAGGGTTTGGTGACAACGCCCTCGTTCCATGTATGCTCTGCTTCGTCTTTTTTCAAGTCGGTATGCGCGCATGTTGCGGGATGCCAGTGCGTTTGTGCGTCAGACTTCCAGTTGTCCATATCAAACGTGTGTCCGAGTTGGGGAACGGATTCCGTTTTTTGATAACCACACACCGTACAAGTGAGAGTTTTCACACCTGCAGCATCTTCCGTGGGTTGAGTGGTAACGGTGCCTGCATCGAAAGTATGGTCGGCTTTGTCCGCCACATCCGAGTGCTTTTTCGTCATACATTCGTGCCAGTGGCTTGTTTCGTCATACTCCCACTTGCTTGAAAAATCGTGCTTTTTGTTGTTGCAAGCGGTGAGAACCGCAAGTGACAAGACAAGCACCATTGCGATTGCCAGAATCGCGATGAATGTTTTTCTTTTCATAGTTTTCTCCTTTTTATTAGATTGTTTTTTTGATTCATATATTTCAAATCGCGCTTGGGATTTGCGATGTGAAATCAATTATGTTTTTTGCAAAACTTGTACTTTTCAAGGCAAAATGCGGCACATAAAGTGCCGATTTTGTCAGTCTTTATTCTTTTTGCACTTATTCTTTATCGTCTCGCCCATGCGCTTGAAAGCATCGCCGAGATCGTTGAAGTTCTTTTTCTTGACCGCAAACCAGAAGATTGCAAATCCGCCGATTCCCGCAAACAGCAACGTGCCGATTACGATACCCGCAATCGCTCCGCCGGACAATCCTTCCTTTTCTACGGGAGCATCCTCATACACGGCAGTAAGGGTTCTTCCTTCTGCCACCGTAAAGGTATAACTCTTGTCGGTGCTTACGATTTCACCGCTTTCGTCTTTCCAGCCTGCGAATACTTTGCCTTCTTTATCTTCTGCCGTTACTGTTGCGCTTTCACCGACAGTAAGTCTGCCGCCGCCCGTGCCACCGACAACTGTGATTTCCACCTTTACGAGTTTTGCTATCGTAAGATCGGCGATCTCCGTTCCGTTTTCGTCAAAATGTTTTCCGCAGAAATCGCAATCTTTGTGTCCTTTCACGCCTTCCGTTTCTTCGGTTGCCGACACTTCGTCTATCCACGCTCCGAACTTGTGTGCTTTGGCAATCACAAGCGTGCTTTCGTCAGTGATAGGCTTGGTTGCCTCCTTGTCTTCGAACTTCACTTCGCAA
>ERZ780168.370-NODE-370-length-56462-cov-17.417360_pt1 | contig 56462 bp, 55 predicted proteins | sample MGYA00510981_ERZ780168 | MGnify/ENA primary metagenome ERZ780168 (study PRJEB29588, sample SAMEA2158769) | human gut metagenome | biome: human gut; feature: human-associated habitat; material: faeces | place: Denmark | collected 2008/2010 ...
CCTTGTAGCCGTTGTACTCCTTGGGATTGTGCGACGCGGTGACGTTGATGCCCGCCTCGCAGCCGTATTCGCGCACGGCGAACGAGAGCTCAGGTGTCGGGCGCAGGGACTCAAAGAGCTTGACGGTGATGCCGTTGCCCGCCATGACGCAGGCCGCGGCGCGCGCAAACTCCATCGAGTGGTTGCGGCAGTCCATGCAGATGGCGACGCCCTTTTTCATGGCCTCTTCGCCCTCAGCGCGGATGACGTTGGCAAAGCCCTGCGTCGCCCAGCGGATGACGTGGCGGTTCATGTTGTGAAGGCCAACGTACATCGTGCCGCGAAGGCCGGCCGTGCCGAATTCGAGCGGACCGTAGAAGCGGTTTTCAATCTCCTTTTCGTCGTTTGCGATGGCCTTGAGCTCATTTCTCTCGTCCTCGCTCAGCGCGGGGGAGGCGAGCCACTTTTCATATTCCTGACGGTAATTCATTGCATGTCCTCCTGTTCCGGAATTTCATCAATGGGGCGGATCAGATTTTTCGCGTCCTCGAGCATCGAGGACGGCACATAGAGCCACGTGCCGCTGCCGGGCATGCCGAGCACGATCTTGCCGAACGAGCCCTCGCCCTCGTACTTGCGCAGCACGGGGATGCCATACGAGCGGAGCATGGCGCAGAGCATGTCCGTCTCGGCGTTCGTGTCCATTGCGACGGTCAAAAGCGCGGGTTCCTCCGGCGTGCCGTCGGCGGATTTGGGCCAGCGCTGCAAAAGGTCGTTTTCTGTCTTGCCCCAGGTGAGCTTCACTTCATCCGACATGGGTGGTGTCCTCCTTTATATTGATGATGAGTCATTTGTGGTATTTGGTTCCGGCCTCGATCTGGTAAGCGCGGTAGATTTGCTCGAGCAGCATCACGCGCGCTAAGTGGTGCGGAAATGTCATCGGCGACATCGAGAGCCGCAGGTCGGCTTTTCTCTTTAAGTCCTCGTCAAGACCAAAGCTCGACCCGATGAGGAACGTCAGCTGCGACGCGCCGTGCGCGGCGAGCTGCTGCATTTTCTGCGAAAGCGCTACGCTGCTCATCTCCTGCCCCTCAATGCACATGGCGATGAGCGCGCCGCACTTGGACAGCCTCTGCTCGACGAGTGCGGCCTCTTTTTTGAGGGCCTGGCGGATCTCCGCCTCGCTCGGTTCGTCGCCGAGGCGCTGCTCGGGCAGCTCCAAAAGCTCTAACTTGCAGCAGCGCGAAAGGCGCTTTTCGTATTCCTTGACGGCCTGCTCGTAGAAGGCCTCCTTCAGTTTTCCGACGCAAAGGACGGTGATCTTCTGCATACGTGTACCTCGCTGATGGTGTCGCGCGGCGCGGCGGCAAGGCGGACGCTCAGCCCGCTCGATTGCAGCGCGCGGCCGACGGTGTATTCGGCAAGCTGGGGAGAGTTGTTCTCGTCGCTCAGGTGCGCGAGCAGAATGTCGCTCGTGCCCGCGCGGACACATTCGATGGCGAATTCCGCCGCGGCGTCGTTCGACAGGTGCCCGTACTCGCTCAGGATGCGCTGCTTGAGGTAGTAAGGGTAGCCGCCGTTTTTGAGCATCACGACATCGTGATTCGACTCGAGCAGCAGCATGTCCGCGCCGAGGGCGGCATCGTGCGCCTCGTCGGTGACAAAGCCCGTGTCCGTCAGCACGGCGAGCGAGCCTGCGTCGCTCTCGATGCGGTAGCCGACGCTTTCTTTCGCGTCGTGCGACGTGCGGAACGAGCGGACGTACAGGTCCTTGATCGTAAACTCTTTGCCCGCGGCAAAGGCGCGCAGGCGCGGCTCGGGGTATTGGATGGCCGCCGCGGTGCCGAACGTCGCGTACAGTGGGGCGGGACATTTTTTGGCGAGCGTCACAAGTCCTCGGACATGGTCGATGTGCTCGTGCGTGATGAGAATGCCGTCGAGGTCGTCGAGCGTGAGGTTCAGTGCTGCGAGCGACTGCGTGATGCGGCGGCAGGAGATGCCCGCGTCGATGAGAAGGTGGGTATCGTTGTGACAGACGAGCGCGGCGTTGCCGGCGCTCGAGCTGGCGAGGGTGTAAAATTCCATGGGATGATTCCTTTATATCAATTCACCGAAATCATACCACAGCCGCGCGCAATAGTCAAAAAGAAAAAGCCCCCGCACGGGGGCTGTGAGAGGGAGAAGAAAGCGCTGTCAACCGGCGGGGAAAGCGAGCCCTGCCATGAAGCCGTTTTCGCCGGTGCAGACGATGTCGCCCGCGGCGAGCGCGCCGCCGCAGACGTACAGGTCGGCCTGACAGGGGAGCGAGGCGTCAGGATAGTTGGTCACAACATAGGTGTAACGCGAGAGCGTCTGCCCGCAATAGCGTGTGAGGTCAAAGCCCTGCGAGCGCTGGAGGTCGTTGTAGCTCAAATACGGCTCTTCGAGCGTTTCGCCCAGCGTGACGCTCAGCGTTTCGATCGGCTGGTCATTCACCTCCCAGCCGAGGGAGGCAAGATACGCAATGCGCTCTTCATTTGTTCCGGCGGCGATGACGGGCGGCGGAGACGAATGCCGGCACGCGCGCAGCGCCAGAAAGAGCGAGAGCAGCAGCGCGAAGATGAGCAGAATTTTTACAACGCGGCGTTTGGAGCACTTGGCGGTGATGATGAACATGAAGCGACCACACCCTTTCGATAAAAGCTATTCCACCGAAAGAAAAAGTATGCTACACTGATACTTCAGAATGCAGAAAGGCGGGAACCACCATGGCACAGCAGAGACTCGACAAGATCATCGCCTCGACCGGGCGCTATTCGCGCCGCGAGGTCAAGACCCTCGTGCGCGAGGGCCGCGTGCTCGTCGACGGGCGCATCGCGGCCAGCGCGGAGGACAAGTGCGACCCCTTGACCGCGCGCATCAGCGTGAACGGCGAAGAGCTTTTCTATCGCGAGCACACGTATGTGATGCTCCACAAGCCTGCGGGCGTGCTCTCGGCGACCGAGGACGGACGCGGGGAGACGGTGCTAGACCTGCTTGCGCCCGAGTACCGTAAGATCGGCCTTTTCCCCGTCGGGCGGCTCGATAAGGACACGGAGGGGCTGCTGCTTCTGACCGACGACGGCGCGCTCGCGCACGACCTGCTCGCGCCGAAAAAGCATGTCGACAAGGTCTACTTCGCCCGCACCGACGGCGCGCTCGACGACGCCGACTGTAAAGCCTTCGAGCAGGGCATTACGCTCGGCGACGGGCTCGAATGCCTTCCGGCAAAGCTTGAGATTTTAAAGAGCGACGCGCAGAGCGAGGCGCTCATCACCATCCGCGAGGGCAAGTTCCACCAGATCAAGCGGATGCTGGCCTCGCGCGGAAAGCCGGTCGTTTACTTAAAGCGGCTGAGCATGGGCTCACTCACGCTTGACGAGGGGCTATCCAAGGGCGAATACCGCCTGCTCACGGCGGAAGAGATCAAAAACCTGCGGGAAAGTGGGCAATTTGCCCAAGGAAAAGCGGGCGCGGACAAGTAAGCGTTTGTCCTTCCTTTACGGAATGCCTAAAAAAGAAGAAAAAAATTGTTGAAAAGAGAAAAAAGTTCTTGCAATCATCAGACGGAGAAAGTATAATAGTCCCATCAAGTTGGCAGAATGCACAAACTCCCTAATAAATCAAGGAGGCACGGAATATGTCCGGTAGGATTTTTCAGAACATCGTTTTACAGTTTAAGGAAACGACCGATACGGTCATTGGCGTGATCGACTCCGAGGGCACGGTCATCGCCTGCACCGACCTGCCGGAGATCGGCCAGCGCTGGCCGCATCTGGTGCAGCCCATCAATGAGGCCGAGGGCGCCTGCACCGCGCTCGAGGGCAAGACCTTCAAGGCGCTCGAGGGCTGGGGCGGTCAGTTCGACTTTGCGGCCTTCACCCGCGGCGAGGACGCGCTCAGCTCGACCGTCTGCAGCATGGCGACCGTCGCGCTCAACACCGCCAAGAGCTATTACGAGGAAAAGCACGACAAGACGTCGTTTGTCAAGAGCATCCTCTCCGATAACATTCTGTTAAGCGATATCTACGTCCGCGCCAAGGAGCTGCACGTCGAGGCCGAGCTCAACCGCGGCGTGTTCGTCGTCCGCCGCACGGACGAAAAGGCCGACGCTATCCCCGTCGAGACCGTGCAGAACATCTTCCCCGACCGGCAGACGAGCTTTGTCCTTTCCATGGGCGAGGACGATGTGGTGCTCGTGCAGCAGCTTGGCGACAATGTGGAGATGAGCGACCTTGAAAAGACCGCCGCGCAGATCGAAGAGACGCTGCGCGTGAACGGTGAGAGCACCGTGGTCGTCGGTATCGGCACGGTGGCGACGCACCTGCGCGACCTCGCGAAGTCCTATAAGGAAGCGCAGATGGCGATCGAGGTCGGCAAGGTCTTCGACACCGAAAAGTACATCATCAGCTATGAAAACCTCGGCATCGGCCGCCTCATTTATCAGCTGCCGACGACACTGTGCGAAATGTTCCTGCAGGAGGTCTTCAAGAAGAACCCCATCGACGCGCTCGACAAGGAGACGCTCTTTACGATTAACAAGTTCTTCGAGAACAACCTCATCCTCTCCGAAACGGCGAGAAAGCTGTTCGTCCACAGAAATACGCTCGTCTACCGTCTCGAGAAGATCAAGAAGCTCACGGGCCTCGACCTGCGCGAGTTCGACGACGCCATCACCTTCAAGGTCGCACTCATGGTCAAAAAGTACCTTGCCTCCCGCGGCATCGAAGCGTAAAGAAAAAGAATTTGACAAGGGCTGTCTTCGGACAGCCCTTGTTTTTTCGCCATTTTGCGGCAAAAAAGTTGAAAGTTTACATAATTACCTGTTGCCATCGCGTGCGCTTCGCGCTATAATAAAGACTGAAAATTTGCGGGATCGAGTCAAAACCTGCTGGAAACTGAGGGAAGAGCATGATACGCCTGAGCGATGTAGTAAAGGAATACGAGAGCGGCACGACGGCCTTAAAGGGCATTTCGCTTCGCATCGAGGATGGGGAGTTCGTCTTTTTGGTCGGCCCGAGCGGCAGCGGCAAGTCGACGATCATCAAGCTGCTCACCGGCGAGATCGTGCCGACGTCCGGTCAGATCGCCGTCAACGGCTTCAGCCTGACGAACATTGCCGAGCGGCAGATCCCGCTGCTGCGCCGCTCCGTCGGCGTCATCTTCCAGGACTTCCGCCTGATCGAGAAGAAAACGGTCTACGAGAACCTGAGCTTCGCCATGCGCGCCGTCGGTTCTTCGCCGCGCGAGATCAAAAAGCGCATCCCCTATGTGCTTGAGCTCGTCGGACTTGAGGAAAAGACCGACCGTTATCCCAACGAGCTCTCCGGCGGCGAACAGCAGCGCGTGGCCATTGCGCGTGCGCTCATCAACAACCCCAGCACCATCATCGCCGACGAGCCGACGGGCAACCTGGACCCCGCGCGCTCGCTGGAGATCATGCGCCTGCTCGAGCGCATCAACCAGCTCGGCACGACGATGGTCGTCGTCACGCACGAGAAAGATCTTGTCAATCAGTTCAAAAAACGCGTCGTCACGCTCGAACAGGGCGTCATCACGAGCGATGGCGACGGCGTCGGCTATAATGCGAGGTAAGCTATGCGCAAACACGATTTTTCTTACTTTTTCGGCGAGGGCATGCGCAACATGTTCTCGCACGGATTCATGTCCTTTGCGGCCGTGGGCATCACGGTCGCCTGCCTTGTCGTCATGGGTACATTTTCACTCGTGGCGTACAATGCGCAGGTGCAGCTCCAGCAGCTCGAGAGCGAGTATGAAATTCTCGCCTTCGTGGACGAGAGCTGCGACGATGCGCAGACCAAGGCCGTGGGCCGCGCCATTGAGCAGCGTGACAATGTGAAAGAATGTGTCTTCATCAGCAAGGAAGAGGCGATGAAGTCCTTTGAGGCGCGTTACGAGGGGGACAACATGTTCCAGAACCTTGACCCCGAGATTTTGCGCGACCGCTACGCTGTCTATGTTGACAATCTGAGCATTTCCGGCAAGACTGCGCAGGATATCCTCGACAATGTCGAAGGCGTTGCCAATGTCCGCGTGGACGAAGACATCGCGGGCGGCTTTATCACGCTGCGAAATGTTGCGAGCGTAGTGTGCATCGCGCTCATTGCCATTTTGCTGCTCGTGTCGGTCTTCATCATCTCGAATACCATCAAGCTCACGACATTCGACCGCCGCGACGAGATCGCCATTATGAAGATGGTCGGCGCGACGAACGGCTTCATCCGCTGGCCGTTCGTGTACGAGGGCTTTATGATCGGCCTTCTCAGCGCGGTGCTTGGCTTTGGCTTGCAGTGGCTGCTGTATGAATCGGTCGCAAAGAGCCTTGCGATGTCCGACAGGCTGCAGCTTCTCACGATCGTCGACTTTACGTCGATCTGGCGGCCCGTGGCTGCGATCTTTGCCGCCGCCGGTATCCTGATCGGCGTGGGCGGCAGCCTGACGGCTATCCGCAAGTTCCTGCACGTGTGAGGGAGGCGGACGATGAGCAGAAAAAAGATCGCACGCATCCTCCTGGTGCTGGCCGTCTTCGCGTCGCTGACGCTGACGGAGCTGACGCCGCTTTCCCTGGTGCAGGATGCCTCCGCCGTTACGCAGGCGGATATCGACAAGCTCAAGGACGAGCTCAGCGGCATGAACTCGGAAAAGTCGCAGCTGGAAAAGGAACTCAAGTCCATCCAGAATGACAAGAGCGCGGCGCTTGCGCAGAAGGAGAACATCGACAAGCAGATCAACTTGCTTCAGTCGGAGATCAAGGGCGTTGAGTCGCTCATCAGCGAGTATGAATCGCTCATCACGCAGACCGAGCAGGAAATCCGCGAGAACGAAGAGGAAGAGGCGCGCCAGTACGAAAAGTTCTGTGAGCGCGTGCGCTCAATGGAGGAGCGCGGCACGGTGTCCTACTGGTCGGTGCTGTTCGACTCGGCGAGCTTTTCCGACTTGCTGAGCGCCATGGACTTCATCAGCGAGATCATGGACAGCGACCAGAAGGTCATCGACGATCTGCGTGCCCTGCGCGAGCAGATCGAGCAGAAGAAGGCTTCACTCGAGACCTCCCTTGCCGAGCAGCAGAGCGCCAAGGAGACGCTCGTCGCCAAAAAGAGTGAGCTGAACACCCAGCGCGCTGAGGCGGAAAAGGTGCTTGCCGAGCTCAAGGCGAACGAAGCGCAGTACAAGCAGGTCCTTTCGGAAAAGGACGCCGCGATGGAGCGCCAGCAGGCGGAGATTGTGCGCCTTTCCCGTGAGCTTGCCGAAAAGAACGGCAACACCACTGTGACCTATGGCGGCTACATCTGGCCGTGCTCGAGCAAGTATGTCACCTCGCCGCTCGGCGCGCGCTACACGGGCATCGCGGGCGCGTCGAGGAATCACGCGGGCATTGACATCGGCCGCGTGGGCTACACGACGCAGGCCGTCGCCGCCAAGGCGGGCACGGTCATCATCTCGGCCTACAACAAGTACCGCGGCAACTATGTGGTCGTCAGCCACGGCAGCGGCAACACGACGACGTATCAGCATTTGTCATCCCGTTCGGTCAGCGTGGGCACGTATGTCGCGCAGGGTCAGGTCGTCGGCATCACCGGTACGACCGGCGTGAGCAGCGGCCCGCACCTGCACTTTGAGATTACCGAGAACGGACAGATCATCAACCCGCTCAAGTACCTCACGGACTATATCAAGGGTTGGTAAACCGCATAACGCACAAGCTCCCCGCCATATACTGGCGGGGAGCTTTTTTGCGGGGAGGGGTCATTTTGCAGGGATTGGTCTGCTATCGGGACACAGGGGAGAAAAACGGCGCGCGCATGCTCTGCGGCGTGCGCTTTGACGCGGCCTACGCATCGCGCGGCGAGGGAATGCTTGCTGCACTTTCGGCCAAGCGCGCAGCAAAATACCTGCAAAAGCGCCGTGTGAGTTATGCCGTGTTTCCCAAGGATTATCCATATGCGGAGGTATTTGCGCGCTGTGGTGTCCTGCCGCCGCCCGAGCAGCCGCTGCGCATGGCAAAGGCGGCGGAGATCATCCGCCGCGCGATGGCGCGGCTCGGCCTTGCGCCGGAGCGGGCACGTATCGCGCTGTGCGCACCCTCGCAGTGTGCGGCGCTCGAAGCGGCGGCGCGCGAGCTCTCTAAAGATGTGCGCTATCTTGCACTCTGCGCGCCGAATGGCGAGCGCCTTGCGCGCACGCTGCGCTGGGACTGCGGCGCGAGTGTCCATACATTGCAGACGGACGAGAGGATCGCCGCCGACCTGAGCGTCTGCTTCGACGATTTCCCGCTGCCCGACGGCCTTGTGCTGCCGCTGGGGAGCGGTGCGGTTTCTGTCGCCTATGGGACGGAAAACCTGGGCGATGCAGCGATGATCTGGAATGAAGATCAGCTCATCTGCGCACTCTACGCCTCGCTTGCGCGCCGCGCGGACGAAATTTGGGTAAAAGATGTGAAAATGCCGCCCGATGGGGGAGAAAACGCAAACTTACCTTGACAACACGGGGCAAAATCACTATAATTATTTCGCTAAAATGGTATTCGTGTGCGCGCCGCGCAATTTTGCGGGCGCGAAAGAAAGGAACGATCTCAATATGGCGAACATGAAAAAAGAGTACAAGATGAGCGCGGAGCGCAAGGAAGAGCTGCAAAAGGAGCTCACCTACCTCAAGACCGTGCGTGAAAAGGAAGTGGCGGACCTCATCAAAGAGGCGCGCGGCTTCGGCGACCTGAGCGAAAACAGCGAATATGATGAAGCAAAAAACGAGCAGGGCAAGCTGTACTCCCGTATCGCTGAGGTCGAGGAGATCCTGCTGCACACCGTCATCGTCGACGAAAACGACGCGGGCACGAACGGCATCAGCATCGGCTGCCGTGTGACCGTGCAGGATGTGAAGTCCGGCCGCGAGCTGCCCGAGTATAAGGTCGTCGGCTCGCAGGAGGCCGACCCCATGCACCGTGCCATCTCCGAGGATTCCCCCTTCGGCAAGGCGCTCATGGGCGCAAAAGAGGGCGACGAGGTCATGGTGGAGGCCCCTGTCGGCACCATCGTCTACCGCATCGTTAAGATCGAACGTTAAGCTGTATTATATAGAGTAGGAGTAAAGAAATATCATGGCTGAAGAAAATATCCAGACCAACGCTCCCGAGCAGGACCTCAGCGAGATCCTGAAGGTCCGCCGCGAAAAGCTCGCAGCGCTGCGCGCCGAGGGCCGCGATCCCTTCAAGGAGACGCGCTTCGACGTGACGCACCACGCTCAGGACATCAAGGACAACTTTGACGCGCTTGAGGGCAGCGAGGTCCGCGTCGCGGGCCGCCTGATGAGCAAACGCGGCATGGGCAAGGTCAGCTTTTGCGATCTGCAGGACAAGTCCGGCCGCATCCAGCTCTACGCCCGCAAGGACGAGATGGATGAGGAGGAGTACAACCGCTTCAAGAAGTACGACATCGGCGATATCGTCGGCGTCGAGGGCGAGGTGTTCCGCACCCAGCGCGGCGAGATGAGCGTGCGCGCCAAGAAGATCACGCTGCTCAGTAAGTCTCTGCGTCCCCTGCCGGAGAAGTACCACGGCCTGACCGATAAGGAAGCGCGCTACCGTCAGCGCTATGTGGACCTGATCATCAACCCCGAGTCCAAGCGCAACTTCGAAATTCGTTCGAAGTTTGTCGCGTATCTGCGCCGCTACCTCGACTCCATCGGCTTTATGGAGGTCGAGACGCCGGTTTTGAGCCCCATCGCGGGCGGCGCGAACGCGCGCCCCTTCATCACGCACCACAATACCCTCGATATCGACATGTACATGCGCATCGCCACCGAGCTGCACTTAAAGCGCCTGATCGTCGGCGGCATGGAGCGCGTGTACGAGGTCGGCCGCATCTTCCGCAACGAGGGTATGGACACCAAGCATAACCCCGAGTTCACCACCTGCGAGCTCTATCAGGCCTACACGAACCTCGACGGCATGATGGACATCCTCGAGGCCATCCTCTCCGGCGCCGCGAAGGAGATCCTCGGCACCTATCAGATCCAGTGGCTCGGCAAGGACATTGACCTGACCCCGTCGTGGAAGCGCGTCACGATGGCGGACGCCGTCAAGGAAGTGACCGGCGCGGACTTTATGGCGATCGAGGGCGACGCCGAGGCCGCCGTCGCGCTCGCCAAGAGCGTCGGCGTCGACATGGACGGCGTGGACAAGACCTGGGGCAACGCCCTGTACGAGACCTTCGACCAGAAGGTCGAGGAGACCCTCGTCCAGCCGACGTTCATCACCATGTACCCCGTCGAAGTGAGCCCGCTTGCCAAGCGCAGCCCGTCTGACCCGTACCTCACCGAGCGCTACGAGATGTTCGTCTGCGGCTGCGAGATGGGCAACGCTTTCACTGAGCTCAACGACCCGATGGATCAGTACGAGCGCTTCAAGGCGCAGGTCGAAAAGCGCGCCAACGGCGACGACGAGGCCGAGATGATGGACGAGGATTACGTCATGGCCCTCGAATACGGTCTGCCCCCGACGGGCGGCCTGGGCTTCGGCATCGACCGCTGCGCGATGATGCTCTGCGGTACCGACTCCATCCGCGACGTCATCCTCTTCCCCACAATGAAGCCGCTGGACTGATATAACCATTGTAGCACAACGGGTTTACGGTTTCCAGACCGTCTTGAAAAGCTATTTTACACCTGTTTTACACCTTTTCAATTTATGAGCCCGCAATAACGACTTCTGAAAAGACACCTCTGCTTCGAGCAAGGGTGTTTTTTCTTGCACATTTTTACCGCCTTAAGACAAAGGCGGCATACATATTCTCTGCATGTTTATAAGAGTGCTGCAGTTGGACTGCAACAATGTTATAAGCACACGGATACTTGCCACGGGCGTCAGGACGCGCTGTGAGCGACTTTGCACGTCTGCCCATGCTGGGAGATGTCTGAAGCATAAAAGCTCGTACACGGCCTCTCTCGTGGCAATAAAAGCGTGTCGTAGATTTACGGCGCAAAAAAAAGGAGAGCCACCCGCAAATTGCAGGGACTCTCCAAACAATTGACTTTTGAAGTCGAAGTAACTATAATAATGCCGTGGAACCCACCGTTATATGACAGTCAGAGACGGTGTGCGGTTAAAAGGACGGTCGCCTGGTATCCCGCGAGAGCGGAAAGTCAGGTGAATGTATAGCCTCGCGGGAAATTTATTTCCTTGGGAGGTGGTACATATAACACTTCAAGATTTGTTCTGGGTCGTTTCAATCGGCTGGATTATCATCCAGGCGTGGAACATGTTCCGTGGCAAAAAGAAGTGAGCCGTCTGGTCGCAACAGAACGGCTCACGGGTTTGTGAAGCGTAGCTTCACTCGTCCTATGTAGTTTATATGTTGTGGCGACCGTCTGGGTCTCCACCACGGGGAGAGCTTGCTACCAGCAGGTATCTCCCTGTGTCTTTATTATAGCCCCTTATTGGGGCAATGTCAAATGGATTTTGGGCGGGTATGAGGATTGATTCCTTGTACCCGCCTTTTTCTTTTCTGAATTTTACACCCACAAAATATCAGAAATGTAGTTCGTTATTTTGAAGTCGGATAGCCACGTGCGTCTTCCACAAAGGTGTGGTTCCGCATGTGTTTCTCATAAGACTCCTTGATGATGCTCAAGGCGATATCTACCTCGCCGTTGGTCATCCCGTTGGAAGAAATAATTTCTTCGTACTCCTCGTACAGCTTAAAAATACGGTTAAACTGTTCCCGTGTGACGCTGTTCTTTTCGTCAATCACGAAGGACGCAAAGTTGATAATCGTATTCCGCTTGCTGTCGATTAAAAGGGAAAGGGTCGCTTGATTATTTCTATCCAGTTTCTTATCAATCTCCTTAATCATTGAGTCGTTCTGTTCCAGCTTCTGGTTAACACTCAAAATCCATGCATCACGCATCCGGATGTTGTCTGTGTTATAATGAGCATTCAGGTCAGTAAAGAGTTGCCTTACCTCTTCGAGCGTTTTCTGCAACTCTTTTGTGAGAGCCTTCTCCTGTTTCCTACGGGAAAAAACTTTTCTGACCTTAACAAACTCTGGGACGACCTTTCCTTTGAACTCCAGAATCTCACCGATAACCTGCATCACAAGAAAAGCCGCCACAAGAATAATGGCAATCTTCGCTGGAACATTCAGATACTCAATATAGTTAATCATAGGGCTTGCTCACCCCCTAACTATTTTTCATGCGCAAGCACCCACGATTACTTGCTCTTGGTTTGCTCAATCTGTGCGATGGTTTCCTTCAGCTTATCGAATCCAAACATGGCTGCGTAGGAGGTAAGGAACCCCACCACAACTGCTGCAATAACCATATACCACGTAACGGCAATGCTGCTGATTTGGCAATACGCAAAGAACGCCACCAAAGTCAGCACCATAGAAACAATAACTGCAAGGATGTTCGTGGGCAGCTTATCCCAAGTCAGATTCTTCAGCACCTGGACAATGATATTGGTCACCACCACCAGAGCGCCAACAATGCTCAGGATAACAGGAATATTAAAAACACCATCCATTTGTATGTCCTCCTATAAAATCAGATTGGCGGGCTATCTGTATAGCTCTCCTCTTTTTGCTCGACAGAGAAGTTGTTAGCTTTCGCCGCCGCATACTTAATCCCCTCTCCGTCCGCACCCGTATTTTCCGCTTTGCTCTTATCTACAATTTTGGAAAGGACGATGCTACAAGCGGTACCAATGGGGGTGAACACTACTGTCCAGCAGAGAAGGGAGCCGGTGTATCCATATGTGATACTCCGAACAGCAAGATAAAAACCACCGGCGAGACCGATGGCTAAGAACAAAATGATATATATGGCAAGCCTATTTGTGAATCCCAGACTTGCAAAATGCCCAGGTTTCTTCTTCACGTGTTTTCCTCTTGCTTTTTTCTTGCGCTCGATTTTAATGGTCATGGGCAACACCCCTTTCCAATAAACACGGTACTCCTGTTAGGCGATACCGTTCTTCTTCGCAAAGTTGTAGAACAACTGAGCGGCCTGCTCACGGGTGAGCATGTCTGCCCACATATAATTGGGGCTGCCATCGGGCAGGGGAGTACCGCCGGCAAACAGACCGGTAGAAGTTGCCCACTCACGTGCCTCCTTGCTCCATTCGCCGCTATCGTTGTCACGCAGTTCTTCACGATACTGATTCATCAGGTTCTTAAAAGTTTCCAAAGTCATATCCTCATCCTCCTCCGTAATAGTCGTTGTGGACATCTTCTCTGTATAAGCCAGAGACACCCAGCCAACACCGGTGTATCCCCATCCGTTCTGTTCCTTAGAAATGTTCAGAACAGTTCCTTTCTCATAGGCAGTAATAACCGAGCCGCTGATAGGGGAAGTCCGGCAGTTCAGGCCATCATTCGCAGTAACACGCACCTGATAGCTGACACTAACCTCAGTGGAAGAACTTCCACCAGCAAGGCGCTGATTTACCTCGGTGACAATCTGCGGATGGAGATTGTACAGATAATTGCCGGGGCAGCTCTTATTCGCAAACCAGCGGTGAACGGTCAACACCATCTCGTTTGACTTGGGTGTATACGCCAGTGTGGTATCCTTGTTGCCGAACCACACAAGTTTCGTCTTACCATTGCGCTTGCAAATGTCGGTGACCAAATCCAGCAGGCCAGAGTAGGCTGCGCTGGTGACCTTGTAGGGGTCGTATGTATCACTGGCAACCTCAATGGTGACAGCCCGGTTGTCGTTCGCTGAAGATGAGGTACACCATGAGCGGTCTTTTTCCTCAACGTACATGCCGATTCTCCCGTCATATCCCACACCGTAATTGGAAGATGCCTGCTTTGAAGACGGTGCAAAAATTGCGCCCAGAGATTCAATGCTCACCTGACCAACTACGCAATGGATAGAGATTCTATCAATGCTGTGGTTTCGGGGGCTTGACCGGTTCGGTGAAATTTTCGTATATGCTACAAGTGAACTATTGCTCATTCCATTACTCACTCCTTCCGTAGTTGTTCCAGCGAACTTGTCGTAATAGGTTTGTCCATAACCAGCTCGCTTGGATTGGACGGATTGACTCTGGTCGGCCGGACGTTCAAATTGGAGCAGAACCGCATTGGACGCTTCGAGCACAGACGTAGCGTTCCGCAGCGTGCTCAGAACGCCGCTGTAGCCTTCTGACAGCTCTTTCATAAGAAAGCTAAGCTGGGTGTCCAGGTCGCCAATGGACGCTCCTGCGGCCTTGCAGTGGTTCAGAAGAGCCTGTTTGCGTGACCAGAATGTCCACTGGGCTAATCCATATCCAGCACTGTCATGCACAAAATCAGAATAAAAGCCGTTATCTACAGCCGCCGTATAGGAGGCATCGGTATACCCCAGCTTTTTCTCATAGGTATTTTGGAGATTCTGCGGGTTCAGGCCGCTCTCAGCATAGAGGTTTCCCATCAGCCCTGCCGCGCCATAGTCATTCAACCCATAGGATTTTAGAAACTGCCAGATTCTTTCATCGTTCGCCATCTCATGATTCCTCCCGATAAAGAATAAGGTCAGTCATCTTCGTCATCGCCCTTGCCGTCTCCAGCGCAAAAACCAGCGATGGTGTCCTCATCCACAACATCACCGTCTTCGTCATAGAAATAGCCGGTTTCCTCATCGTAATTGAGCTGTCCAACATAGGGCAGGTCATCGTCAATCTCTTTGTTGTAGTAGCGCAGATTCAGCTCCGGCTTATTTTTCTTCTCGCTCATAAGCGAACCTCCTTATAAATCCATCATTTTATTCACAGATACACATAGTGGGAGCTCGACCAAAAGTCGGCTCCCACTCTTTTGCACACTATATGAACTTAGACAGCAGCGGCTCCGTTGATTACCTCTTCGACAGTTCCAAGGTCTGTCCACTGGATATTGATAGTACCAGGAGCCCACACGTTATTGTCCTGACCAGACTGCCACACATGAATCTCAGGTTCCTCGGCGTCCGGGTCGATAGGATACGTGCAGCAATCTCCAGTATTGTAAGGACTGGTTGCGAGTTCAATAAACGGGAGTGCTTTCTTCGGGTCGGTTGACCAATAGAACCCCCACTGAGCGGGGAGCTCTTCCGGGTCTTGCGTATAAACGCTGCTGTCATAATTCTGAATCAGACGGACAACACGACCAGAAGGGGAGAGGCAAAGGAACCCGTCACTCATCCCTGCCTTTCGCTCTAACATGTTTTTAAGAGCAACGGCTTCTGCAAAGTCTGGGATATACTGCTCCTTGTTGTATAACTCGGTTCCGCTCATATCGACCGAGGCAGCTTGAAGTTCAGTGGCTGCGTCTAATCCGTGGCGGTGCATAATCTCAAGAACATAATCTCTATCAGTCAACAGAATTCACTCCTTCCCGAATGGCAGCAGCAAGTTCGGCATAAGATGCCATATCGTTGAAAAGCTGGCCAACGTTAACTTTGGAAACGACAACGGTGTCTGCCCCGTCAATATCATCATGACCAATCAGATTATAGGGTTCGCTGTTAAATGCGACCCCAATGGCATCTGTCTCCGTAGCGTTGGTTAAATCACCACTTGCACCAATCTTGATATAGTTTACAGAATCAGTGATTCCAAGTTCTGTACCATCGATTTTGATAATACGATACATTTATGCGTCCTCCTTTGCACCAACTAATCGAGCAATATGCCGTAGGTCATCGATGCTGGCATGAAAGAAATCATGATTCCACAGCCAGTAATATTCATCATCGGTGCGTTTGTACTTCTGGCTGATTTCATCACTCCATACTTTGTCCCAACGTTCCTGATAGTTACCGTCATCTCGCTTGGACAAAGTCTTTTGAATTGACTGTGTTAATTTGCCTCGAACCATACCCATATTGTCATCATTTTCTGCGAAGTACTGATGGGCATTTTCACTGGTTTCAAAGCAAAGTGCTTTGTCTCCGTAGAAAATGTATCCATCATGGCCTTCACATTCCGTCAAAGCCGGTAGATTTACATACCCACATTTTGCCTGTCCCTTAAAACGTTTATGAACAATGTATTTCACCTTTAATTCCTCTTTCTCTAAAGTTTTCAATCCGTTCGGGAGAAAACCCGAATATCGCATAGAACAGCCTACGAAGCCGCAAAACACGCTTGTGGTCGTTATAGCATTCGAAGTAGGCGAGCATACCGTTAACCGAAGTCCATAAGTCTTCATAAGACATTTCGCCATTTTGAATCTTGCGATAGAAAGCTTTTATCTTCCTGCGTGCTCGTTTGACACCGTCTCGATTCCCGTTGACAACGACCTTTCCTGTTTCGGTCAGGTGATACTTCGCCTTACAGTATCTGAATGGTTTTGTCAGAGGAACAATTCGAGACTTGGAACGGCTGATGGTTAACCTCAAACTCGTTGCCTTTTCTACAATCAAATTCATGATTTCTTTTGCGTCCATATCAGGTGGAACAATGACATAGTAGTCGTCCATATAATGTCCAGCACATTGAATCGACAACTGACATTTGATATAATTGTCCAGCGCAGAAGGGAAGGCAATCATCTCTGCTTGGCTTGGCTCAACTCCCAGCGGTAGCCCCTTGCCACCCGGAACAGTATTTACAATGCTGTCGCCAAGTGCTCTCAAATCATTATTGTGCAAGAGTTGCTTGTGCCGTCTGAATATCATTTCATGTGACACGGATGGAAAGAACTGCTTAAAGTCCAAAAGGATGACGCTGCCCTCTCTACCATACCGACGAAAATGGTAGCGAAGGTCTTCTCGTAGTTCTCGTTTGGAGAACTCGAATCCCTTGCCCGGTAAACTTGCTCCGTTGTTCCATATCATGCTCGGCAAATAAAGGGGCAGCAGAACCTTTTGGGTGAACACCTTATGTATCTGTCTGTCTTGGATACGCGGCGCATCAATAGGCCGTGTCTTTCCACGTTCAGAAATCATGAAGTGAACATATGCCGCAGGCTCCCATTTGTGTTCCAAAATAAGCCGCCTGCGTCTTGCAGTGCCTGAGAACAAGTGCAACTCAAAGCGTTGTGTACTGTTCTTCCAGCGGACAGCATTGCAGCACTGCTTGCCGGCACTGTATAAATCGTAGTAAGTAAATACCTCGCTCAGTCCACCAACATCCAAACTACGCTGCAACCTGTTCGCTTCTCGTTTTGCTTTGCGGCGTTCATAACGGCCGCTTCGTCTGCTCATAAAGTTATTCGCCCTCCGTACATATATCTTGTAGGGTATCGTCTAATATGCTTTGCTCCCACACATGAAACGGGGTAAGATACATCGCCCGCCATGCACGCTCGGTTTCCCGGCGGCGTCCGTGTCTGAGCATCAAAGGGCAGTTTTGGACTTGCGTCACGGGAAGCACCTCTCCTTTCGTAAAGGTCGTAGTTCACTCTGCTTCGAGTTACTGCGGTTGACCTTAACCATTTCTGGTTTACGAAATCCGGGGCGAGCCCATTGGAATTCCTTGCGTTGTTGTTGTTCGCGTTGCCGTTCGTGTTCACATTGCAGAAGTTGTTGCTGTTGTTGTAATTAGGGGAACGCTCCCACCAATTAGCAGTGGAACACGGAAGTGCGAAAAAACACACCCGCCGACAGGTTTTACAGAGATGCACCCATACTTTCATTATTTTCTGCCTTTGTCGCTCTTCAGCACATTCGTTAATAACCCGTTCTCTCGGTCGATTAACTCGCCGAGTTCCTGTGCCATATGCTCTAATTTCTTCTTGGCATCTGAAGACTTAACGCTATTACCACTTCCTGTAGTAAAACACCCCGATGGGTTTGTCATCATCAGCTCATAGCAATGACTAAGATGAACATCGAGTGCCATCAGTGATGCGCGTGCTTCAAGTAAATGCGTCTTCCGCAGTTCTTTCCTCATTGCATCAGAAGGATAGATGCTATTTGCTTTCTCAGTGTGGTCTAACACTTCCGAGGCAAGGGAAGACACTTCTGACGCAACAAGCCTTGAATAGCGCGAGGACAGGCGTGACAGGAAGTTGATGGTCTGAATGTAGATTTTGTTGGCGACATTGATGTACTCCGCCTTACTTTCAGACCGATGTGCTTTCAAAACTGACATAGAAATCTCCTTTCGTTCTTTTTATTGTGTTGTCCTCTTGGACTAATCACAAAGGGGCAACCCCTCCGCAGAAACAAAAAATGCATCTGCGAACAAAGGCAAATGCAACCATGCTGATATTCAAATAGGGGGGGGACGAGGTTCCCATCCTAAACCGCAGAGGGGCAACCCCTTATATGGTTTCAACTGCTATGAATCCGCCCACTGTCGTGGGCTTGATTCATTGGGTTCAAGATTAGACCCTGAAAGCCGGGGCGAGCCCATAGGAATACCTAGCGTAGCTGCCGGTCGCGTAGCCGTGCGCGTTCACACCGCAGAAGTCGCTGCTGCCGTTGCAATAAGGGGAACGCTCCCACCAATGAGCAGCGGAACCTGTTGCGCTGTGACGGTATTTCACCTTCGAGTTTCCAGCAGAGTAATAGGCATACTGCTGCTGATAGTTCTGCTCCGCAGAGTTCGCGTAGGTTCTGGTGCCGAAAATCTCAAACTCGGCCAGAAGCGGAAGGTAGTCAACCGATGCGGTGACATAGGACGCCGTGTTAGAGCCACCACCAGTGTTATCGGTGTAGATGGTCATCGGCTTCATAACGGCACGCAGGTCGCTTGGGAGAGCGGCCATCAGAGTTCCAGAAACAGGGGAGGTCGCTGTCGTAGCGGTAGCATTCCCATTGTTGGTATTCGTGCTACCGAGAACATCATACCGTAGGTCGCATCCCATCCATCCACCAGAGTTCGTATTAGAACTGTGGTTCATGTTGAAATACTTGGTTCCGTTGGTTGAGTAGCTATTGTAATAGCTGTCAATCAGGCAAATATCTGTGCCGCCGGAAAGTGCGGTCTTGAATGTGCCGAACGTGATACCCGTACCCTCACGAGAACTATTGTGGTCAAACCCAAGAATGTACACATAATAAGTACCGTTAATGGCCTGTGTGCCGACAGTGCCGTTAACAGTCACAGCCTTGCGGTCACCGACAGCCCAGTAGTTCGCACCCTGACTTGCATCAGCAACGCTCTTAATAACAGACCAATCATTTTCGTTCAGAACCGAGCTGACAAACTTAGCCTCAACAGTAACAGACTGGCTTGATGGAGCAGTGTAGTTCGTGCCGGCCGTGCAGCTTACAGTGATAGTTGTGTTGCCAGTTGTCTGATTCACATTGTTAACGGTCACAGTATTTCCGCTGCGAGAAACAGTTGCGATACCTGTATTATTTGACACAACACTGATGGTGCCGTCGTGGTTACCACCGATAGTGAAGGTATCAGACAGGTTGGATGGACTCAGCTCAATAGAACTGGGGCTCACCGTCAACGTGCCAGTTGCTTTGCCAATAGACCACGAAACGGTCTTAGCGGTTGTTGTACCATCGCTCCACCGATAATCCGTGGTCGGAGTGAAGGTCGCGTTATAACTGCCAGCGTTTGTACCAGAGGTTGTGCCGCCGATAGTCATGTACGTTGTATTATAGTTGCTCCATGTTGGAGACTGAGAACCGCCGGTATAGGTTAGACTGCCGCTTTGTGAAGGAATGTTGGCAATCGTAATGCGGTTAGCCACACCAGTATCACGCTGGGTTGTGGAGGTATTGATACCGCCATCCGTAGTCTCAGGGAAGAAACTGATGTAATAAGTCGTACCATTGGTCAGACCGGTTACTGTCAGCGGAGTGTTGGAATACTGGTTCCGGGTTGTCACCTTCAGTGTATAGACCGCACCGGAGTCATCCTTGTCCGTGGCGTAAGAACCTTCTTTCACAACGACAGTAGTGCTTGCCCATGTTGCAAGAGTAACACCGTCACTCGTAATAGTAGCAGCGGGGTCAGACCATTTGATGGTCATCTTGCCGTTACCAGCTTCCTCGGAAGCAACAATGTTTGTGACATTCCAGCTATCAATTCCTGCTACCTGAGCAGTAGGAGTAGCACTAAACTCATCATCCTCGCTATCCGTATAAGTACCGGTTGTGGTATATGGGAAGAATTTGTAGTAGTAGGTCGTTCCATCAGACAGACCGCTGTCACAGAAGTACGCATTGGAATACTGGTTACGAGTTGTGCTGTCAATCACAACAGTACCATCTCTACGGCTTGTCGGCATGGAGCCAGCTTTACGGACAAGCAGAGTACCTCCCCATGAGGCGAGTGTAGATTCCGCAACCACAAGGTCATCAGGGTCTGTCCACTTGATATATACTTTTCCAGATGAAGTAAGTGTGGTAATATTAGAAACAGCAGCCAGTGCCAGCCCACCACCGCCACCAGAGCCGCCTGGGAAATTAGATAAAATTGGCATATCCTTGCCCTCCTTTTAACCTAAAAGAATGATATAAACAGGGATGTCGATGTCTGGCATCTCTCCATCGGCGGCAATCGTTAACTTGCCGTCTTCCTGTCCGACCACAGAAAGCATTGCCTCCCGCGCCATTTCGCGTTGCTCAAACGTTGCGTTATGGGCAACAGAAATAGTACCGTTTTGTGTGGCAGTCAGCCCGGTAACGGTAATGTCCTGTGTGAACGGGGAATCAATACCAGTCCAAGCACTTGCCAGAAGGGTTGCAGAAACGAGTACGCTGCTGTTTGCCTTCTCGCCGAGGGCAGTGTCAATCTTGACCATGTTCGAATTTTCTGTTCCATTCATTTTGGTGCGCCACTCAAGGAATCGCTCTGAGCTATCATCTGTGATATACAGGCCATAGTTCGCGGTTGTATCGCTCATTTACATGCACCTCCATATCAACCAAGCAGGATAACGACAACGGGAATATCTCGTGTAGGCGTTTCGCCATAAGCTGCAATTGTGATAGTTCCTGCCCCTTGCCCGCACACATAGAGTTCTGCATTTTTTGCCGCCTCCATTTCAGCGTCTGAAACTGATTGAGACAGGCCAATAACCCCATTGGATTCTGCAGTAACTCCACTAATTTGTAATGTCTGTTCTCCGGAAGACCACCCGCCTGAAAGTAGTGTGGCAGATACGGCGGTACTCCCACCGGAGTTTACAGGATTGATGCGGTGCCGCTTCTGTTCACCGTTATCTTCGGAGTCAATATAAAAACCCCCATCGTCGGGGGTGAAATAGGCATAGCCGTCATGGAACGGCGTTACGTCTGTGGAAATACGGGAGCTGTCTCCCTTCAAAATTTTGAATAAAGCCATCTATTTTCTCTACCTCCGTTCTACAGAGTTAAAGCTAAAAAATAATGAAGGGGCGGGTGTTACCCCGCCCCATTTGTTATGGGAAATTTGATTAGAAGCTGCCCCAGGTCAGAGCAGTATCGGTGTATGCATTCGCAGCGGCCTCAGCAGCATCCACATCGGTCATAGTAGCTGCCTTATTGGTGGAGGCATCGTAAGCCGTCTCGAAGGTGATGGTGTCCTGCTTACCAGACAGAGCGGTGGTCAGGCCGGTAATCTTATCCTGCGCCAGCTCAGGAATGTCAGCGGCAACCAGAGCGCGGCGAGTAACGGAAATCTTACCATCAGTTTCTGCAACAGCAGAAACAACCTGTCCCTCAACGGCAGAGTCTTCAACATCAAGAGCAGCAATAGCGTCAGTGATATCAGACTCCACTGCCTTACCGTCCAAAGCATCCTGCAGCCCATCCACCTTAGCGATTGCCAGAGTGGGGATATCATCAGCCACAAGTGCACGGCGGGAGACAGCAATCTTGCCGTCAGTTTCAACAACGGCGCTCACAAGCTGACCGGACACAGCCTCGTCCGCAACATCAAGACCCTCAATAGCGGTAGTGATGTCAGCGGGAGTAGCCTTGGCAGCGAGAGCAGTTTCCAGACCAGCAATCTTGGACTGTGCAATCGCAGCGTCAGCAGCAATATCAGCGTCCTTGATGCTGCCCTTCACGGCGAAGGAAGACTCATCGCCCAGCTCACGCCAGGTAGCACCATCGTAGACATACTCCTTGGCATTGTAGGTTACCACATCGCCCTTGGCAAATTCGTCCACACCAGAAACAGTGACTTCAGTGGCAGGGTCGGTGGTGGACTCACCAATGTAGTGCATGGCGCCAGACAGACCAGCCACCGCATTGGTCACGTCAGTCATGGTGGCAACCTTGTTGGTAGAGCCGTCATAAGCGGTGTTGAACACCAGAGAATCCTGCTTGCCAGCCAGAGCGTCAGTCAGACCGGTTACCTTGGACTGAGCAATTTCGGGGATGTCCTCTGCTACCAGAGCACGGCGAGTGACAGTAATCTTACCATCTTCCTCGGACACAGCACTCACAAGCTGAGTAGCAACGGCGCTGTCAGCAACATCCAGAGCGCCGACCAAACCATCAGCATACGCCTTGGCAGCAGTTTCGGCAGCGTCAGCCTCGGCTTCGGCATACTTCTTTGCGCCCTTCACGGTGTCGGCAGTCGCTTCGTCATCATCGGTACCCACATCGGCCTTGCCGTTAATCTTGGCAGCCAGGGTAGCCTCCAGGTCAGCTTCTGCGACTTCATCCTTAGAAGCCAGGTCGCCCAGACCTTCAATAGACCCAGCAACAACGTCGGCAATCTTCTCGTCCACATATTCCTTCACGTTGGCGTAGGGGACGTCAGGTTCCTTATCACCGAGGTTGCCTACAGCGGTAGTAATGGCGCTGTCCACATCGTCAGCGGTGGTGTAGGTAGCGCCCATAGTCAGGGTCAGCTTGCGAGATGCAGCGTCATAAGATGCCTCGGTCACAGCATTGCCGGAACCGACAACCTCAACAGATGTAGCACCGGTGTCCAGGTTAATCTGCACATATGCAGAACCGTTCCACTTAGCCAGAACGTTCAGGTCAGTGATGTAATACAGTGCAGTAGTGCTGGGATTGGTGTTGCCCTGCAGGGCGGCAAGGTTGGCAAACTCCTGGAAGTCACCCAGACGAATACGGGTAGAGTTGTCAACGTCCAGATACATCGCACGTTCATCGGTAGTTACGTAGATAGTACCCTCGGTATAGGTAGAGGGCAGGTTCGCCAGCAAACCTTTCTTGAAAGCAATATTAGCCATAAAGTTTACCTCCTCAAAAATTCAATTTACAGAGAACCCCAAACAAGGCTCTCAGCCAGACTGGAAATTACCTCTTCATCAATCGCATCCAACTTCTGCTTATCTGCCAGAGTCATCAGACCAGCCCCGGACACACCGTCTGGCCCCTGACCCGCTGGGATAAGTGTAAGAACACCATGCTGAACATTTGGTGAATAGGTTCCGTCTTCTTGCTTGGTAAAGATTCGAATCTCAGCGGTGTTGGTTGTTTCAGTACGCTGCACATTTACAATCTCGCTGAGGATTTCATCAGGCATGGAGCTGATGATTTCCTGCATTCCAGATACATCAGGGATATCGCCGATAGTGGCAATCTCATGGGCAGGGTCATCAGCTACATAACCAGAGGATGCCTTATCCTCGACATTATGGTAGAAGATGCCCTTCTGATAAACATTGATACGGGAACCAATCCAGTTACCGTCCACATTCTTATCAGCATAAATCTGGGCGACCATACCGTTTTCGCCACCATTGTTCACGCCGACGAAAGATTCCGTACCATCTTGATGGGTGTATTTCGCGCCGCCGCCAGTAGACTCATTGAAAATGAGAGCCGTACCTCCATCGTCATTTACAATTTCCCGAACAACAAAATCGCTGGTATCAATCAGTCCACTGGTCGGAATGTAAATGTGAGACGCTTCTGCATCATTCAGAATCAGCTCAATATAGGTATCACCAACCTTAGCGCCTGCATATGGCTGGTCATCCTCGGTGACTGTCTTAACACTTCCGCTTTGAACCACAAGGTCTTTTGGAATGTTGATTTCTGCACCAACATAAGAGCTGGAACCGTCAACAGTTTTCTTCAGGCGGTATGTAGCTGAATACCCTTCGGCAGCATCATCCAGTTTCTCGATGGCGTATTCGGTATTGTCCTTGGCAACATAGAGACCGTCATCCTCAATCTCGATAGTATTGCCCTCAGTCTTCGAGACCTGAACCCCGATGGTTTTACTTCCTTCTTCACCATCAGCAATCACAATTGTTGCATCGACCGGAGTAAGTCCAGCAACAGTTCCGGCAGACAGATTGTCCAGTTTGACTTTGTCTTCAGCAGACATCAGCCCTGCAGCAGTCTGAGATGCGGCCTTGCCAGTGGCAAAAAGAAGGTTACCTTTGTAGAGCTCCTGTACGTCTTCCAGCCAATACAGGGTGTTGGTATCTTTCTGTTCAAGCGCATCAAACAGAGCTTTTGTACCAACTTTGAAGATAACATTAGCCAACTTTATTTCCCTCCTCTGCAAAAAATATCATTATATAAACACTCTCTAAGAGTTTATACCGGTTACATCGGCTCCCAGATATAATCCGAAACAACTTCATCGCCCTCAATTTCTGACCATTCATCATTTGGATTAAGGTCAACCGGCTCTGGGATGTCTCCTGGCTCGTCCTCAATTGTGAAGGTAAGAACCTTCCGTTCGGAAATGTGTGGCACATATACCGCCCCATCCTTACCCATGACGCTGCCAAGATTCTTAACCGTTCCATCACTAAACGTAAGGATAAGTTCATTATCCGAAGAGATACCGGCGTTTGTAACCACGGCGCCGGTATTCGTGTTGACAACAATCTTGTCTCCAACAGGAACACCATTAGCAGAAAGCTGAATTGTACTATCTTCAGGATTGAAGATAATATTATCGGCCTTGTTCTCAATCGCAGTTTCAATGGTGTTGTTCATGTCTTCAATAGCTGTGTTCATGGTGTGAGCTAATTGATAAAGCGCAGTCATCTGGTGGTCGCACAAATAGTCATCCATATTTTTGGATTCTTGGACTTGCAGCACGCACTCTCCAGTCTTTGCAATAACGGGATTAGACGGAGTGCCGCTGTAAATCTGTATCCAAGTGCAGACTTCGCCCGGATATTTGCTCAGCTTGCAATTGATAGGGAACGTATATTGAAAATAAGATTCGTTGTACGGTGTTTCCGAGCGGTCTAACACAACGACATCTGCAACTCCATCTGCACGCACATAACTCAGGAATACGCTGGCTGTGAGCATGTCAATTTCACCTACCGTGGTAGGAATGAGGTAGGTAATTTTCTGACTCAGATTGTCGCCACGATAAATCGGCTCGTTTACGGTGATGACCAAACTCATATCGTCATCGAGTTTAATGTAAAGCACCAGCTTCACCCCCAATCTCTAAATAATCACATAGTCGATTTCTTCAAGTAACATATTATCGTAGGCAGAAAGATTGTCGGCATCCATTTCGCTCAGAAGTCGATGTCGCTTCAAAATCGGGTCTACAGCAAGCCCAATGGCAATACTGTGGAGTTCTGGATGCATAAACTGTTGGATTGCTTCAACAACCTCTGCCACGAAGATGACCGCAGTCTCAAACTCCTCATATTTTGTCGAACAATCCCCATCCACAATGTCAGCAGAAAGCTCGATTGCGGAAGTGCCTTCACCAAGTGAGTAATGCAGTTCTGTCGCCAACACATCTGCTGCCATTTGAATGACGGTTTCTGCTCCGTTATAAAATCGATAGCACAGATTTGTCAGTTCGCAGGAGATATCAATACCAGGAGAAACAGATATAGCACTTCTCTTGTTGGTTCCAAGGACAGAGGTTTCGATTTCAACAACCGGTGCAACAGTAAGAAGACTATTCTTGATATCCTTCTCTAACGCAGCATTTATAACGAGGCTGGATTCAGCATTGCCACCAGACTTGCCTGTATATGCCATTACCGGCTGCGCAGTAAGTTGCATAGCAGATTCTGCTTTGGCAAATAGATTTGACAATGTTTCAACACATTCCGCAGACACCATAATACCTGCTGTATCGGAATAGAGAGAGTAATGTGTTTGGAACGTAGCCGTGACATTAAGTTCTGTCGCATAATTCAAACGCTCATAACAGGTTTTCAGCATTTCATCAATGTGGTGAACCAATTCAGAACCTGTCTGCACTGCAACAAACTTTTGTAACGTATAGCTCTCAATACAACTTTCCAAAATCAACTTGTGAATTGCAGTCAGCCCATCTCGGTACGGGATGGAGTAAACAAGGATGTCGCATTCTGTCAGCCGATTGTTTAGATAAATATCAAACTCTTTTGCCATATGCGACTCATCTCCTTATTTCAAAATTAGGCGGTCGGGTTCTGGGCAGAGAGTTTCAGGTAACCTTCCTTGATAGTCATAATGGTGGCAGTCTCAACACTGCGAGGTGTTGAAAGCTCGCCGTACATCAGAAGGTTGCCAGAGTCAACAGTGGGAGAATCATAAATAACAAAGTGCGTAATGGTTCCCCAACTTGCGGTGCTTTCATTAAAGTTGATAGCTTGCGAATTAGTCACAACACCATCAAGCGGCTCACTTAAAGTCGTTAACTGCACACGAGCATATCCAGCGTCGGTCGAGGGTTCGTCAACACCAGAGCCGTTAATATTAGGGGCAGTGGTACTCAGACCGATATAATAAGTAGTCGGAATTGCTGGGTCGGTTTTGGTGCCAAACACATTGCCGGCGACACAGTTCAGAAAATAGTTTGTATTCATAGAGTCCATTCCTCCTTCAAGATAAATGGGCATGACAAAAGCCGGCGGTCAGCCGGCTTTGTCGTTACCGTATAAAGTTTTTATTGATGTTGTTTGTGATGTATAAGATACCCTGCTTTGGTATTTCCACATCGCCATCAATATCACGAATGATGATTTGATAAATATACTTGCCGGATAAGTCAACCGTTTCGGTAGGGGAGAGGGTTACGGTCAGCACATTATCGTAAGTCCCTTCATTGTTGAAGATTGACTCCATCTGCTTCGTTAGAATGGGTGTTCCTGTTTTGTTTGTAAAACTAACGATAGAAAAATTGCAATCACACCCAGTGAGACTGAACGGTTTTTTATCTCGATAAAAATATACATTGAAAGCAAGGTCTTGCGTCTCACCGCCAACGAAGTCGATGGTCGGCAAGGTGTATGGATTATAAGTACAGCTCATACACACTCACCACCTTACCATTATTTATTCTTGTCTGTTGCATCCTCGTTTGGCGTGATGACAGCAGAATTTAACAGAGAGGCGATTTCCTCAAGCATGGCAATACTACCGCTCAGATTGGCAAGGTTTGCCTTACCACTAACAGAAACGCTATTTAATGCGTTGAGAGTTACAGTCAGTCTCTGCATAATATCTTCTTTCATAATCCTTTACTCCTTTTCCTTTTTTAACTCAGCAACAATTCCATATAGTTTCTGAATCATGTGGACACACAAGGGAATCAGTTCACCGTAACGAATACCATAGTACATTTCAGAAGAGCCATCCGGCATACTTTTCTCGCAAAGCTCCAATAACGCAAGCTCCTCTTCAGAAAAGCCACAAGAATCCCTCAGCGCCACAACATCCTGTGCGATAAAACCAATATGGCGCATGTTATCATTGTGGCTTTTAAGGCAGAAGGTAGATGGCTTCAATCCAAAGAAGAATTGTTCGTACTTGTCAATATCTGTTCTAATATCGCTCTTCAAACGAATATCAGAGTCAACAGTGATTTCATCCGAAGCATGGATAGCCCCATTGATGGCGTAAATATATCCACTTCCACCACTGAGCATAGCACCCTTATTACTGACAAAAACGTAGTAATCTGCATATGGCCCGGATGAACCATACATCTTTGCACCATATGTTGTACTAACTCCGTCTGAGCCACGAGCGCAACAGAATCCTCCATCGTCAGTACCAAGTGTTACCAACTCTGCGTCTATCGTTCCTGTTCTGATATAATTGGCGTTGATATACAGACGGTTTGTGGTAGAGTCACTAAATATGCCAAACCTTGTTCCACCACTGGTAAGCACGTTAAAAACGTTCAGGTCTGTCAGCCTGTTGTCCCAAGCAAGGTCATAGGCATCATCAGCATAGTAATAGGCATCATCCGCTCTGTCGTATGCACTATCCGCAAGATTGTATGCGGAGTTGGCTCTGGAATAAGCGGTACTCTGCGAAGCGTTTGTTTCATTTACGAGCGCCCAGTTGATTGAGGAGCCGGCTGCCATAGTGATGCTTCCTCTAATAGAAACGTTGCCAGACGAATCAACAACAAAGTTTCCATTTCCCACATTGATTCCGTTTAGATTCAAATAATCTGCCGTAAACTCATAGGAGTTGTTCATCATGGAGTTTCCAGAGCTATCTCTAAACGATGCACCGGACACCGTTCCGCTGAATGTGCCATTCCTTGCATACAGATTTCCGTTCTTCATCACATAAAACGGAGCACTTGCAGGGTTGGAGCTGCCAGCCCAAATTGCATAAGCACTGTTTGTCCCAGAACCAGAACCATGAAGGGCAACATAGGAGGAGCCGCTGCCACCATGTAAATATGTATCCTCAATGGTGAACCCGCCAATTTCACCGGACGTAGCTGTAACTCTTCCTCTGAAGTAGGCATTGCCGTCTCTTAGGTCAATGAAAAAGTTCGCGTTCTCAGGAATCCCATCATCGTCCAATATTAGGCCACCGTCCTCATCCACGAAAGATGGGATGACGGTTGTGCCACTGGTCGTGAACAATGAGCCAGTACCGGCGAGGATACCATACGCCGGGTCTATGATGAGTTTGCCGCCGTTATCCTTCTGAAGAACAAATGTGGAATTGTTTAACCAAGCACCGCTGGAGTCTACCTTAAACTGCATTACACCAGTATCTGTTTCGTTTTCGATAACTAAGTTATTGCCAACAATGAGCTTGCCGCCAATGACTTCTGCATTGACACCAAAATAGGTTCCAACATCTTCAGAAGAAAAAAGGCCAATGGCAAGTTTTGCATGAGCCCAATTATCATCCGTCATAGCTATCATGCTGTCCACGATGCGCAACTGGTAGTTGGAGTCGCCGCCAACATGGATGCCGGCACCATTGATAACAACACTTTGGTTGCTCGCAGCAAGTATAGTGTTTTTCGCTGCATCTAATGAACTGTTCATAAACTCAGATACAGCAGATGCGTGATTTACAGTTTGATTGTAAATGTACTTGCTTGCATCAAAGCTACGCCCAGAGGAATAGCCTTGCTCTATCATATCCTTTAATGTGTTACAGTTGTCATGCCGCTTAAAGCGGTTCGAAAACACAATAGAGAAATCCTCTCGGTCTTCAAAGTCTAACTCAAACTCGATGATATACGGAGTAATTACCGTTCTATCTCCAATATTAAGATATACCCCTTTGCCAAGTTCCAATCTATTTCGGAAAGGGGCAAACTCATTGGCGAAAATGAAATTGCCAGAATCAACGCTGAATTCGTAAGTCGGTGTGGCAAGGTCACTTAACACCTCAACAGCATAGTCATACAACTCCATCTGCACGGAGTATTTTTGGTAGTCGCTGACGTTTGCTGTGAGAAATAGAGACCCCGACTGGCTGGTGAACTGCAGCCTCGTCCCCTCATAAGTCGTAACTCCATCAACGACAACAGCATGGATATCACTTGATAGTCCAGACATAATGCCAGAAACAGTTATCATGCCACTGGTTGCTGTTGCGCTGCCGGAAGTGATAGAACCTCCATATATACTCAGCACATATTCTCCACTGTTATTTTCTTCAAACGTTCCTCTGATGATATCCCCATTGACTGCATGACTGCCAGTTAGAGCAAACGTACCACCTGTAATGGTGTACATCCGTTTTTGGAATTTTTCGCTCAAATCAATTCGAACAATAGCCGCCCCTTGAATTAGAAAGCTTTCGTTTGAAAGGGTATAAGAGGTTCCTGACAGCGTTGTATCTACACTGGTAGCAACAAAGGTGTCTTCGGTAATATCCTGCTCAATCAGATACCGATTCAACTCTGTGTACTCTTCATCGGTGAAGTATTTCGTAATGGACAGCGTATTTACGATTTCCTGAATCTGAGCAGCATAAGAGCCTGGGTTTGATGTATCGAGGTTAGACTCGATGGACTCTATCAAACTTTCTTTTGCAGCAATTTCAGCCTTCTTTGCGGATATATTTGCGTTGATTTCATTGAGCAAAGCTTGCTGTGTCTGTTTACCAGCAGAAGTCGTTTCCATTGCAAGGGCTTGAATTGTAACGCTTTGCTGGGATATAAGCGTTTCAAGTTCCCCTTGCAAGTCAACAAGAGCAACCCGTTCTGCAAGCAACTGTGCGGTTGTTGACGCACGCAACGCCACAAGCCCACGATACTGCTCTTGATAATTCAGTACGGTTCTTTGCCATACTCCCCATTTTTCCGCAAGCTCCGCTGGAATATCGCCGTTGGAAATAAAATAACTCAGGTCATATACCCAGTTTGTCCCAATAGGATTTACATCTCTGATATCCAGCTCGTCTGCGCCATATGGTCGCAATGCTGTCACAAGTTCATCACTAAGTTCTTCTATTTCAACAGACTCAATCAGATTGTCGAAATCCAGATATATCGGTAGCGTATCCAATTGTTCATCCACATCATATGCGTTGATTGTTCGCGCATACGGGTCGAATACAAACACGCCGCGAAATTTCTCCGGAACCGTATTATAGACAAAGTCCAACAGATAATCATCGTATTGGTCGAACGTCCGATATCTCTGAGCAAGAGTGGGGGAGACATACCCTACACTCCAGCCACGAGCTACCTCAAGAATACGGCCCATGATTGTGTCTGCGTTAGCAGGATTGGTTTGGTCATAAAACTTGAACGTACCTTCCTCTAAAAAGAAGGTCTTGGAATCAAGTTCTTGTTCAATGGAATAGCCTTCGATATGTTTAACATCATAGATACCATCAGACTCTGTCGATGGATTCATAATGACATACACGCCATAGTGCTGCGTATAGACAATTTTGTGTCCCGTCAGCCTGTCATAAATCCAATTAGGTTCACCATCTATTACGGCCGGCACATCAAAAGAAATTTCACTCGGCTCAGAAAACTTAATGTTGAGATGCAGGTTGAACACTCCTGGGATAATCCCAATTGTGTCCTCTCCCATTGTCTTCAAAATGAGTAGTGGCGTTTCAGGATTTCCGTCAGCGTCAAACTCCAATTTGGAATAATCAAGATACACACCTGCACCCCCTTTATCCTGCGATATTGTATAGGAACCTTCCAGAAATAGTGAGCGTTCCGTCGCCGGTCACTTCGATATTGTTATCGCCGTGGACAAGTCTGAAAAAGTTCAAATTAAAATTATCGTATAAGTTATATCCATAGTTCGTCTCTTGAATGATACCGTTGTTGTTGTCTATGATGACGTTCACAGATGAGGGCAAATCTTTTAGCAAGAACTCTCTTTCTCCATCGTTGTGGTTTACAATGCGAAGTTCCGTTGTTCCGGAAGAAGGTATAAAGGTCAATACTGGCTTCAGTAACTCTCGCACAGAACTTTCGTTACGGAACAATATGTTCGTCGTTCCAGCAATCCTGTATTGCTTGTCAAATTGATACCCATATGCATAAGGGCAGTCACACACAATTGTTGCCTCAAATGCAATCGGCAACCATCCAATGGATAGTGGAGTGAGCTCTGTAATAAGACACTTAAATTGAACCCGCTCCATATCTGGCTGGTCAATCGAGAGCCACTGATATTGCTGGTGCCCTGTCAACCAGAAACTAATGTTTTCAAGTTCGTACCGGTCAAGGTAATCTTCCGCACCGAACACAAGTTTGAACTGTAACGGAGAGTCATGATAATTCACACCAAAATGAATTGGCTGAATCCGATTCAAAGTTCTTGTTTCGATGATATCTGCCGTATTGCCAAACGAAACATTTTCCTGCCCGTTTCCATCAATATCATAAATCATCAGACCGTACATCAATGACGACTCCCCGGCAAATGAGAATTCATAACTGTTAAACATATATTTGCGCTCACCTCCTTTTGAAACGGTAGGGGAGGGGCACACGCCCCTCCTCCTTGATTACCGTGATTTAATGTTTAAGTTCTTCAATACCTCGTTGGTAAACTTGCGGTTAATCTCCTGATGCTTCTTGACCGTTTCATCATTTGCACCATAGATATACACGTCACCAAACTGAACACTATTGCTGCTGTTGCTGATAGGTGCAAGGGCTCCAACCTCAGATATACCATCCTGCGCCCCTCCGAACACTCGGTCATACCCCGTTGAATCAATCAGAGTAGTGAATGCATCGGATAAGCTGGTAGCAAAATCAATTAGTCTGAACAGCCCTTTTTCTTTCTGTTCGTCCAGAACAGCCTCGCCCTTTTCAAGCACCGCAAGCACTTCGTTCTGTTTCAGGGTTGGATTGTCACCCGCAATGCCACCTTCATGATAAACAGAGTGCAACTGCTTACCGACATTTTCTGGGTGAAGTTCATCTTTTGTCACCCACCAGATACCTGTGGGAGACTCGAACTCGGCGTGGACACCATACTGGTCAAGCCGTGCAGCAAGTTGTACAGCCTGCTGATGAAGTTGGTTGTTTCGTTCTGCTGTATTCTTTTCTGCATCCCACATCTTGCCGAGCTGTTTCATCTGGTAGACAATAGCGGTGACCATCTCTTCATTGGTAGAACTGCTATCGTAGTTCGTATTTGGTAGCGTATCATTGTGGATATTACCGCTGGCACTATCAATGTCAGCGCCGATGTTGTTCAGCGCAGACACATAACTACCATACCGTTGTGCGGCAGCAAGAGCGTTATTCCATGCTTCGGTAATGGTACTATTCAGCTCATTACCATACTGGGTATTCCAAGCAATAAGCTCGTTATACAGAGTATCCCAGTGGCTCTCAATATAAGCAATGGCCATATCATAGAGCTTCTGATAAGAAGAAATGCTGTCCTCAAGAATGGCAATCTCCTTGTCCTTCTCGGCCTCATACGATTCAGCCATATCATCGAGCGCATCTTTTTGCGCATCCATTGCGTAGTCAGACTGCTTATCGGCGAGCTCGTTTTGGAGTTCATACATCTCTTCTTCGAGCTGAGCCCTTTGAGCCTGGGCATCTCGGCTATCGTCAAGAGACAGGGCGTTAATACGCTCCTGTAACTTTGCGATTTCCTTAACCTTATCCGCAACTTCATCTTGGTAGTCTGACTCCTCTTTTGCAGCATCTAACGCCTCTTTGCGCAAATCGATGATATCCCGATACGCACTCTTCATATCCTCAAGAGCTTGAATCTGGTCGTTGATTCGCTGCTTGAGCATTTCCATAACATACTTTAATATGTCATCCAAACCAGTTTTCATTTCCTCAAGGGCTTCGGATGTGGAGTTAGAAACCTGTCCAATTCCGCTGATTGCGTTTTGCGCTAAGGAGCGGAGCGCGTTGATGTTATGAAGTGCAGCCTGATATTGGCCGTCATCCAAATCAAGGAGAGCAAGGTTCGCATACACCAGTCCCCATGTTGCATTTGTTGTCTGTGTGGTTGCGTAGAGCAGGTTATTCAACTCTTCAATGGAACCAGCTTGTAAAGCAAGGCGTAGCCGTTCGACATAATTCATGGCGCTTTCAAGCGCAAGCTGTTCAGTACGCGCAGCAATAACAGCGTTGATTCGCTCCTCGTTAATGACGAGTTGCCCATTTTCATCTGTTAACAACTGCATATACTGAGCGCCCATATTGATGATGTCTTGAAGCGTATCCACTGTGATATAACCGCCATCAGCGTACTCGTTTGCCGCATTATGCAATACATCGTATACATCTTGAATCTGGTCTACTGCATCGCTTGATGCCTCGACGACACGATTCATAACTTCGATAATGTTGTTTGCATAATCCCACCAGAGGTTGCTTAACTCACTGACCTCATCACTGGTGTCTGAATACCCAAGGGAACGATAATACTCAGCCTCCTCATGGACTTTGGCTTGCAGATTTTTATAGTAAGCAACAATATCGCTTGCAAACTGCTCAACATCGTCCATGTTCCGATTGTTTATCGCATTGTCCAATCGGTTCTCGGTCAACTCAATGGCATTCTCCCACTCTGAAACAATTGTCTCATAGCTGCCCACAATGACTTCTTGGATACTATCCTGATAATCCCACCACTGTTTCTGCAGGTCTTGGATATAATCAGAATTTTCATCCAGGCCGAGTGCTCTGTACTTTTCGGCTTGAGCGTGGACGGCCTCCTGCATCTGCCTGTAGATTGCTACAATCTCTTCTGGGTTTCCGCCGTTCTTTTCAAGAAGAAAAATCTTGTGTTCAAAGTTGCCGATAATTTCGTCGATTTCCTCCGACATCTTATCCAATGTATCTTCAAGCTGCTCTTCAAGATTAGTTGGGTCAAGCTCTGCGTCAACAGTAAGTGTCGCACTACTATTACTCTTGTTGCTATTTGTCGTAGTTGTACTGCTGTTGTTGCCACCGCTTGTAGAAGGCGTGTATGGTTTATATCCGCCAGTTACCATTGCGGTACCACTGACAAGTGCAGACGCCCGCCCAGATACATAGCCATACTCTAACAGCGACTCGGTTTGCTTATGGTTAAAAATGATAGCGCCGGCAGGAATACTGACAAACTCAGCGCCATTATCGCCAACTGTATACCATTTCCCAGTATGAGGGTCTACAACGATTTCTCGACCGAGCTCGCCAACCAATGTTCTGCCACCAGTAGCCGTTCCCCAGTCACCACCAGCCCGCGCTGTTCCACCTGCATGCGCTGTTCCATTTACGCTTTGCACACCACTGGTATCGGAATAATACTCAACTTTGCGCCTAATGGTCGAAAAGCTCCTGGGGAGTTTGGATGTATCCGGTTCATAAATGACATCAACGTTCATCGGGTCAAAAGATTGTGGGAGCAGGTCTGTGTCAGGGTTGTAAACCACATCGCATGTTTTTGTTTCTGGATTATATCCGGTAATTGCTGTGGCATCTACTCCAAAAGTCACAATCGCTTCTGCAGACAGGTTGTTAATGGAGGTCTGTATAGCTTCAGCAGAAGTAGTGTCAAGACCAAGTGTTGCTTTTACCTCTGGACTTAACGATTGGATTTGTTCAACCAACGCAGCTACATCAGACTCAGCTTCTGATGTATCAGCTCCCACACTTTGCTGTATCTCAAGCGTGTTCTGGGATGACTGAAATTGCTGCAGCAAAGAGATTACACCAGCGATATCCTCTTCACACTGAGTTGTATCAACCCGCATAACGTCAGGTTGAGAAAGAAGCTGTTTCTGTGCAACGCAGTATTGGATAATAGCATTAGCTCTTTCGATATCTGTCGCATCGGCGCCAATTTTGAATTCATCCATCTCGGCAATTGTGTTATCCAATGCAGATATCTGCTCTTCTGTCGTATCAAGGTCAGATACGTCAAGTTTGATTTCGAGGTCTTCATTCCCTTCGATTGAGCGCAGTGCTTCAGCGGCCTCATTAGCCTTTATTGCAAGGTCACCAAATGTTTGTACTGTTTCGTCGCTCCAATCAAACTCTGCACCTTTTAGTTGTAGTTCGTCAAAGAACGCTTGAACAACGCCCATAGACATGCCAAGCCCTTCGGCGAAGTCCTCCATAGCTGTTTGTCCGGCAACCGTCCATCCGTTTTCATCGCTATAGTTCATGAGTCCAGCCTCAACAGACTTTCTCAAGAACTCATCGATGTTAAGCCCCTCCACGTTCCCGTCATCATCAAATGACAGGTAGCTTTGGAAGTCTGCCATATATGACTCAATTGCGCTGAGGTCATCACGGTCAACACTTTCCGGAATGATGAATTCAATGGCTGCTTCGAACTTCCTTGAGCCAAAGTTTCCAAAGATGTCAGACTCACTATCATATGTATCTCTGATATTTTGAATTGCGCTAACAGCGTCATCTTCCATGTCGCCATAGTCAGATGCGCTCTGAGCATTCAACCAGTTTTGATATGCACCAACAGCTTCCTGTAGGGAAGTGGTGAGAAGGTCATACTGTCTACACGTATCAGCAAGCGTACTGTTCTCTTCAAGTAACGCATCAATAGAATCCTGGATGCTTGCCGCACTCTCACCCTCTGCGAAATTCTTGTCTTCAATTTTACGACGGTATTCCTCAATCTGCCGAGCATTTTCGATATATTGGCTCTGCGCCAATGCCTTGTTGGTTTCGTTGATTGCAATTTGCTCTTCGGCCTTAGCCTCAGAGATTTCACGTACCTTATCAGCATTAAGCTGCATTGCCCCATTGACATATTCAAGCGCAGAGCGGTATTCTTTCATGCTCTCAGCGTTGAAGTCTTCAATAGATATAGACTGACCGCTGGCTTGAGATGAAACTACTTTTTGAGCACTCTCGATATTGGAAATAATGCCGCTTACGGTTTCGCTCAAAGCTTCATAGGACGCCGCCGTTTTGAGCAATTCCGTTTGAAGGTCTTCCAAAGTAAGACTATTTGGCTCTGCCGAAATGTTATAATATATCCGCAGGACTTCTTCGACAGTCATGTCGTTTACAGCATCGTCATATTGGTCTTGCAATAAATTCTTGGCATGTTCAATCGCCTTAGATACTTCATCGTCGAAGCCTTCAGAGTCTTCATCTATCTCAAATGCAGTCTTGATGAAGACGCGCAAATCCTCGTCTTCTATATTGTTTACATCGTCAATAAAATTCTTGACCTGATTTTGATATGCATCAACAGAAAGTGATTCACCATTCTCATCAACGCCAAGTTTAAGCATTGAACCGACATTCAGAAGGTCTTGAATCTCAGGCGTTATCTTTTCAATGAAGTCATTGATTTGCGCTTTCGCTGTATTGATTGCGTCTTCATCTATAACCTTACCACCAAAGAACCCATCTTTCGTAATGTCTTCGATATCAAACGAATCGACAAATCCTGAAATAACCTGTCGCGCACTGTCGCTAAGCTCTGCATATTTTTCGTTGCTTTCAGCAACAAGCATTAACTGGTCAGATACATCGGCATTTGCCTGAGCAAGCTCAGTCTGTACGTCCGAATAAGCGACAGCAGCATTCTTAGTTTCTTCAATTGCAGAATCAAATGCGTCTTGTGAGTCAAACTGAGCATCATCCCAGCTAATGCTATCAATTATTTTGCTGTGGCCACTTTGGATGTCTTCTGCGATTCTATCAACGTAATCATTCCAGAACCAGCTCGATTGCCAATACCCATAATCGTTGAAGTATTTTTGCAGTTCTGAATCGATGTTTTCTACGCCAAGGGCTTCCATGATTTGACGAGCCAGGAACTCTCCGCTCTCCATGTCACTTGGAATATCCCTGTCGTTGATATTAAACAATCTCCAGATAGAGTTACTGAGGTCGCTATCAGTTTTGAGGGCATCTCCACTTAATAGGTCAGAATATGTAGCAACAGAACCTGCTAATGCTTCGGACAGCTTTTCTGTGGTCGCCATGCTGCGCAGTTCAGTTTGGTACTCCTGTTCTTGCAGCTCAATAGCTCTTTCGAGAAGATTATTTTTATTGACTAAAGCGTTGTTCTCGGCATCGTACCCTTCAATAAGGCTTGGAGATATACTGACGACCTGTTCTACGATTTCCTTATACCTCTCATAATCATCTGCTGACAGAGATACATTTCGACCGTAGTTATCAACGCCTGCTGATAGCCTGTCAAATTCAGCGGACAGACCTTCCAAGGTCTGAATATTAGATTGAGTTTGCGAACGAACCTCTTGGAAAGCTGCTTTTAATTCATTAGAGCTCTCCACAAGTTCTTCCGTTGATTTATGAATACTTTGAAAAATTGTAACGCCGATAGATAGGGCGGCTATTGCAATCCCAACTACGCCAAGTGCAGTCTGAAACGCAGTTGCCCCTGCTGTTGCTTGAGCAAATGCATTTGCAATTGCCTGCCCAACGGTTACTCCAGACTGCCTGATAGCAGAGAAACCCTGGATGACAGACTGAATTGGTTTGATTAAGTTAGTAAGAAACGATGCAATTGACTTGGCGTTCAAGGCGACCATAATACCAAGAGTAACGCCCAGCACTGTATTCAGGCCGCCAACCCTATCAATGATTTGAGCGAGAACGTTCAGCACATTCAATAGACCAGTTCCAAATTCTACAATACCCTTAACGAAATCTGAATCAATCAGGGTAACAGAAAATTCCTGGAACGAAGCCTTGAATTCAGCAATCTTACCATTGATACTGTCCAGATATTTCTCGTTCTCAGCAAGGGCAGAACCGGCAGCGCCGGCGGAGGTAGCTACGATATCCTCGGCCAAAGAGAAGTTTTCAATTAAGGCAGCGACTACGTTTGAGTTGCGCTTACCACCAAGCATCTCAAGAAGGTTAGCCTGTGTGATATCCGTGAGCTCATCCCAAACTTCAGATATCTCTTTAAGAATTTGATATGTACTCTTAAACGTATCTTCATCTACCTGAATATCAACCTTGTTGCCCGTCAGTGCAAGAATCTCGTTGCGGAGCTCAGAAACACTGCTCGCCATTCCGTCCGTACTTTCGCCGGCCTCTTCAGCCTCCGTTTTTGCTGCACGAAGATACATAGAAATAGTCTTCATGGTTGTGCCGACTGTCTCCGGGTTCTGAACAATAGTGTTGGCAGTAGTAATCAGGGCGATACTTTCATCCAACGTATTGTTACCAGCAGCCAGGGCAGAGGCAGAACGGAGTAAAGCTTCACCGATTCCTTGCGAAGAAATTGCGAAGTTGTTGCCGACCTCGTTGAACTTATCGACAACCAGCATAGAGTCCTCAGCGGCAATACCGAATGCCTGCATGGTTGAAATAATACTTTCAGACGCCTCCGAAATATCTTCAATACCATCACCGACATTCTTATATACAATAGCTGCGTCGGCTAATTGAGATGCATCCTCGATATTATATCCGAGTCTGGCAAAGTCTGCCGTAGCTGTTACGGTATCTGAAACGGTAGCACCTAACTCTTTCGAACGTGATACTGCGGTATCAAGGAACCGAGAATAAGTTGCTTCGGTTTCGTCTGTAACCTTTCTCAGTTCGGTCATAGCCGTATCAACATCAATGACAGCAGTAACCATTTGCTGCAGCGCCTGATATGCACGCATGATAACCTGAGAGATAGTTAACCAAGATGTAAACTTGCCGGCAAGACCGCCAACTCGGTCTGATAGTGTTTTTGTATTTTCGCCTGCAGCACGGATATGTTCAGAAGAATCTTTTATCGAAGTCGTAGCATTGCTGTATCTTCTCTGAAAATCATCGGCAGCAAGCCCGCCAGATTCGAGCTCCGACTTAAGCTGTTCAAGATTGCGAATCTGGTTGTCGATATTGGAATAATCTCCTGAAGTTCTACCAGTCTGCGCAGCAGTCCAGTTTCTTTGATTGTTGCGCGCCTGAATCAGCGCATTATTGATTTTGGTAAGAGCAGCATTATACTCGTTTGTATTAGCTGTAAGTATTTTGCTTTGATTTGCAGAGGCTGCTTCGGCACGCGCCTTTTCTTCAGCGGCTTGACGAGCCTGTTGAAGTTTGGTGATGTTCTCTTGAATTGCTGCCCCTTCTGCAAGTAATTCACTACGGTACCCATCAGAGATGGAGGTTTTAGATGCACGCACCTCTTCGATTTTCGTAGCCCATGCTTCATATTGCTGAGTAATTTCTGCAATTGAAGCACGCTCTTCGTCAGTTGCCGCTGTATTGTTTAGAGTGTTAACCGCACGCTGGACAGCGGTCTTCTTTGCAGTGAGGGATTCTAACTGTACTTTGAACTCAGCAGTCTTACGAGCGGCGGTCGTAGCAGCAGCACCGGCCTGCTCCATCTGCGATTTAATCTCGCCAATACCATCAGCAGTTAAAGTAATGCTGGTGCCTTTGTCCAGGTTCATTGTGTTAATGACGGCGTTAAGCTGCTTCTTAAAATCAGCAATGGCACCTGCGCCAATCTTGATATTGGACACCTGGACAGAGAATTTCCCACTGGCGCTGATAGCATTTAATTTGCTTTGCAGTTGGCTGTTCCATGATTTCTGGCCACCGGCCTCAGTATCAAGGGCAACTTTTACTTTCAGCGGATTTTTATTAAGGGACGCCATAATTTGGCTAAGCTGGCTTTGAATTAAACTACCGCTTTCACCGCTTAGTGAACCCTCGCCGAGCACGCCAAAAAGCAAGGAAATATCTGCGTTCGCCATCTTTTCTCACCGTCCTTTACAAAGAAAAGGCTTGGCAAAAGCCAAGCCTCAATTGTTGATATTTAGCTATACTCATCTCCCGCAATAGCGGTCACATTGTAGTCAGAACCATAATTGCCGTTAAAATCTTGAACGGCCTGTTGGATGAAATGAAGACCGGTTCGTTGGGTAAGACCATGAATTCTCGCACCATGCCATTCGCCCCATACCTTCGCCATGCTGGGGTGTTCCCCATAGCCATTGTTTATCAAGGCTACCGCATTATCGATGCCAGAGTAATCCTTTGGAGCAAGAGAGTCACGATGTAAATCTCCTCCAAAGTAGATGTAGATAATAGATGAGCCATCCGGCATTTCGATAATAGATGATGTATCCAAAGAATCGAAGTGGCTCATAACCGATGCTGGCAGCGCATAACTCTGAGCTGTGCTCCGCAGAACTTGAATCATCTTGTCCGCTGCCATATACATGTCTTTCTCAGTAATGATTTTATCGCCAGCCTCCGTTCTTCCTTTACCCTCATCAGAATATCGTTGAATACACTCGCGCATGCGAAGTTTACCGTTTACACTTCTGCTATAGGCACCAACCTTATTCATAATAGAGGCAATATTGATACTCGCCATTATTCATCACTCGATTCAGAGCTCTCTGCTGGACGTGTTTTGTCCAAATATGCCTCTACAATTTTTCCTTCGTCCAGCTCGCCGCTGCTCAGAACATTAGCAAGCTTAGCAATATCATCCGAAGAGATTCCATTGAACATACCCTCAGTGCGAGCTTGCAGGTCATTGAATGCAGAGATAAGGTCATTGACCTGACGCTTAATCATTAGAGCGTTGCTATCGCAGAGGAATTCGACCTTCCGATTGATGGACGCAACAATCTCATTAAGTTGTGCACCGTTAATACGGCTGCACACCAAATCGATAATGTCCGTCTTATAAATAATCTCATACCGATGTTCCAATTTGTCCGGCAGAGAAAAGTTTGCATATTTAGAAAGGATGTTGCTCCTGATAGCAAAGTCCATAACTTCTGGAACGAACCCGCCATCTTCTTGAAAACAACTCAGCACAACATCATTTACGAACTCCATCATTTCAGTGAATGAAAGAGTTTTCTTAATTTGAACCTCAATACCGTACCACTGTTCTGTGGTGGTGTTTTCAAAATGCTCCTTAATAATCTTATCCATAACGCTGATGGAAATCCGTTTTTCACTCTTTGCCATCACACATTTCCTCCTTTTTATTCCTGCTGCGCTTTTCTGCTCGGCGCATCTTCTGTATAGTATCGTAATCCAGCCAGCCGCCCCATTTCTTTGAATAGGAAAGCCATCTGTACTGAATATCTGGATATCGGAACCAAAACAATTTCCGCTTTAATTTTGCGACATTGTCAGGCATACCCTTTGTGTCAATCACTTCGATATGCCCATCTGAATATTCGATATAAAAATCTGCTACGTAGGTAATCGGTAATATTGATTTACCACGGTACATGAACGAGGGTTGTAGTTCATATTTCTTCTGCAGTTCGAATCTCTTGATTTCTCCGCTTTCAACACCGGGGAGAACCACATCGGAGTAGTACCGCATTTCGAGCCGACTATCAAAAACTATACCGTCACATGTCCTTGTATCGGTCTCCTTGTCTACATTGAATTTTGTTCGCCCCATCTCACTCCTCCCCAAAATAGAAAAGGGAAGACGGAAATAATCCGCCTTCCCACAATTTTATTCGTCTTCCACAGGGTCTTTGCCAGGTGCGTTTGAATCGACAGCCTGTTCATCTGTTTTGACCACAGCAACAGTCTCTACCGGAATGTGCTCAACGGCCTTCCTGCGCCGCTCACGTTTTGGAGCGGTATGACCACGAGATTCCTCAACTTTCTGAAGATAAACTGCACCGCACTCTGGAGAACAGGCTACCTCCTGCCAGCGAAAGACACCTGCGCTTCGATTGGCACTGCGGCAAGCTTCGTATTCCTTGCCACATACTCGACACTTTTTAATCGCAGATGCCATATTACCCCCTCGCTTTCTTAGGTAGCGTCTTCAGCGTTAGCGCCAAAAATGGTGTAAGTCCACAGAGCGCCATCGGTGCCGCAAGCGCCTGCCAGAGATTCGGCCTCAAATGCGTGAACAGTCTGGTTCTCACCCATTTCAAAGCTGAACTCACCATTGAAGTCAGCCTTCGGAATGTAGAACTGAATACGGTATACGTTCGCGCACTTATCCTCAGCAAAAGCGTCAATGTAAAGAGCGCACTTGCCAGAGTACTTATCGCTCATATTCTCCAGAACATCAGCCTGAATCTGACGCATGTAGAACACGACGATTTCGGTTCCGTCTGCAATTTCTCCATCATTAAAGGCAAGAGCCTTCGTATCGGGAGTATAAGTAAACTTGCCTTCAGCAACTGCAGCATCCTGGGTCAGAGGCTGGCCAAGTGTACCGTCTTCGTTTTTGATGTACACAGACTCAATCTCATTACCGGCAGTGCCAACGGCCTTATAGCTGGTAGTAGCAGCATTAGACGCAACGGTCAGATAGTCAGTCCACATAACAGTAGTAACCTTGTTCTCAAACTCACCGCCAACCTGCAGCTCCAGAAGACCGCCAGAGACCAGACCGTTCGTACCGCTAACCGTAACGGCCTTGTTTCGCTTCAGGGAGTTCAGCTTACGACCCTGCTTACCGGTGATGTCAACTCGCTCCTGAGTCTGAGCGATTGTCGCATTCTGGAGCTCGTCCAGAGTGAACTTATAAGCACCAGTCACGATATCAAATGCATTGATTGTTTCAAGACTGGTGATGGTGATGTCATTGATATTCATAGACAATCCTCCTCCTATTTGTGTGTTAGCCAATTCAAATCGTCTTGGCTCAAATCTTTTGCGCTTACGGTTCCGGCATAAACGCCGTGCATCCGATTGTCGTAGTCAATCTTTTTAATTACTTGTCGAACACTCTCGTTAAACTGATAGATAGAAAGTTCTCGTGTCCCCTCAAACCCATAGTGAAACTGTTCCGTGTTGACAAGAGCGACTATCAACCCTTCAAGTTGCGAATCAGTGACCCGCTTACTTTGCCTGCGCATTTTTTCACGCGCTCTGCGTATCATATATTCCTTCGCATCGCCGTTTGCAGGCTTGCGATTATTCCGTTCAAGGTGGTGTATTTTTCGCAAAATGTTGGCAATTTGACCATGAATCGCACGGTCAATTTTAGCACCGGTACTTTTATCAATAAGCATCACTGTATTGTTTTGCGTATTGATTGCCGGTTGAAATTGTGACAATGACAAATCTCCAAATATCAAAGAGGTGTCCCTTTCTTTTATGGAGCCAAACAACAGCAAGAATAACTCCCACTCATTGATTGCGGTAAAGTCAACGCCTATGTCATCCAATTGAACCATCATATCAATTGGCATAGCAGTTATCATTGACACCAAGCCGTAATACTCATCCTCACATTCCAAAATCTCGCCAACACTTGGAATCCGAACTGAGATGAACTCGTTAATCGGGTGTTCCTTCTTATACAAAAGATTCAGAGTTCCCATTTAACCCTGCTTTCGGTTTGACGGCACAGGCTTACCACTCGGAGTGAACCTATTAAAATCAGTAGCCTGAAAAGTCAGAACCTTTCCCTGATAATCTGTAATAGGAGCAAATCGCTTTGCAGAATACAGGTCAAGTTCTCCAAGACCATAATACCTACTGCCGTTAATTGCCTTAGCAATTTCAGATGCGAGTTTATCTGTCCGGACACCACCTTCCGGAAGCCTGAGCTTGCTCTTGTGTGTAAACACCCAGACATACAGTACAGGAAGCAAAAACGTTTTGTTTACTGACCTCTGTACATCCACGTCACAGCATATAAAAGTCTGGCCGTGTTCCACAGTGTCAGGGATATATTCATATGGGAACACTTGATTGTAAACAAGGGTTTCTGGGTTGTTGATTCGAACACAATCATCACTTAAAAGTCGGACGATTGTTTCGTTGGTAAGTAAATCCTGCACTAACTGATTTTTATAGTCAAAAAACTCTTCAAGCTGCATTAAATCCACACCTTCTTCCCGCCCTGTTCGTTATCCTCCACAGGAGGCTCTGAGGTGCAATCACTTTCTTTGCGTGGGAAGTGGTCATAGTAATTGGCAATATGGAGCTCGAAATTATCTGTGTCCTCTGTATTGCATTCCTGCAAAACAAAGCTGAGGATACCACGGTTATCATAGCTCCCACCCAGCTTGAATGGTTTTGTAAGACGATATGCGAGAACATTTGGCGAGGCATAATCATCAATCAGGAAGCGGTCGTCTCGATTGAGACGGATAGTATATCTGTCTTTTGCAATTATCAGTGCAATCCGGGAATCGCCTCGTGTAATAATAAAATCGTTGTCCGAGTATTCGCCAGTCAGATATTTTGTACCATCCTCTACAATGCACCATCGTTCAACAACAGAACCATCATCCGCAATCCAGCGAAGGAGGTAGTTGCACTGCCGCATCTTGGCTTTAGTATAAACTTCATTGTTTGCATCCCGCTCAATGATGAGCCAACGATTGTCCATCCACTCAACAAGGCCACCATGTGGAAGGTCTTCACCCGGCATAGAACAAAGCGTCTTGATATCCAGGTTGTCAGAGTCAATAATCGCGAGCTCTCGCTGTTCACCGTCAATCACAGCATTGTGGTATGACAGGCTTCCAGGAATCTTGTCCATCAGAAATCTGAATTCCTTTTGGAGTGCCGCGCCACGTTTGTTCCCGCCGTGCGCATCTATGCGCGAACGGTACGAATCCCAAACGCTCACGATAAATCCTCCTTATTCAAAACAGCGTATTTCGCTTTTAGTTTATTGCATATGGAAATGGCCTTAAATACTTCTCGTTTTACAACCGGAGTTGGGCAAGAAGGAGTATCAATTAGATATTGCAAGATAGAGATAAGCGATAAAAACATGGGGTCTTCATGAATCGCTTCTACTAACTCTTTACACCCAAGAAGTTCTGCTTGTAAACTGCGCATATATGTATCCAACGAACTCTCTCCGCTTTCCCAGATAGGGAGTATTTTGAAAAACAAATTGACGAGGGTACGGAGATAATTATTGAGCACCGTGGCATCCATTGGCACGCCGACCGTGGTCTGAATCATCATAGGTGTAAATCCGTCAAGTCCCCGTGATTATATGAGTACTCCCTCACCATACTCACAAAATCTTTTTGAGCTTTTGCGTATGCGGAACTAATCCGATTCAAAAGCTCTGCTGGGGAATAGGTGGTAAAATCTCTTGTGTTAAGTACAAGTTCGAGATTCTCCTGCTTATAGGTGTATGGTTTCATCCACTGCACCAACATGCCTTCGGATACAATCTCTACGATTTCGTCAATATCTTCTGCTGGAATATCAACGTTGAACTCCCGAATAACATCATCCGCTGTACTGGACAAGTCGTATTGACATACGTTCTTAAACGCTGAAATGGCTCGCTTCATATATCCATCTATCAGGCCATTCCTTTCAAAGTCACGCATGTTTACAAACTCAAATTCTGTGACCTTGGATAAAAAGGCTTCAGTGAATTTATCATAGGGAACGCTCATTTGTATCACGCTCCTTATCGTTCAATTAGCTCAATGCCAAGGCATTTTTCCAAAGTGGCAATCAGTCTGTTGGAATCAATACCGCCTTCTGAAATGAGTTGCTTAGCACGGTATGCTACAGACTGTTTCTGTCCGTCAGAAAGATTTGCGATTGTCTTTTCGATTTCGGATGCCGGTTTCGTAAAGAGCTTATCGAAGTCTTGGATTGAGATAGCGAAGCGGTAGTATTTTCCCATGCCAAGGTAGTCTACAATCCACGGTTCATCGAACATGAACCAGTTATTGATGAAATACTTCTTGTTAGAGTTCCTTGCGTTTCGCAATTCACTTAACTCCATATCTTGCTCGGCTCCAAACGAATCCCAAACAAATCGTTCACCAGTTCGCTTGCTCTTGTAAACCAAACGCCCTTGGAATCCATTTCGAACAGTCACATATTGGCTTGGGTCAATATCCTTTGGAATAAGAGGCTTCTTTTCAGTTTCCTGTTGAACCTGTTTCGATTCAACAGATTCCGTTGCAGTAGTACGTTTGCTTCTGCTTCTGTTTACAGTTTCGTTTTCCATAACATCTCCCTTTCATACATAGAGCGGGGCGTTATGCCCCGCTCCAAATTCTCTAATTGAAAATTAGGCAATCTCGTAACGGCCAATACCAGCGTTACCGCCGGCCAGCACAATGCCCATGCCATACTTTTCGCCGTACAGATATTCCTGAGTCAAATCGCCGTTGCTCATCGGGTCACCCATCAGAACAATGGGGTTACCTTCATACACGCACTTAATGGGCTTGTCGTCGCCGGCGATAATAGTCAGAATGTCATCAGCCAGGGTAAACTCGGTGGAGCCGACCTTATGACGCTGAGGAGTAACCACAACAGGAGTACCATAGAACATACCATAGTAGCCCAGGTTGTAGATATCACGTTCAGAGTCAGTTCCCTGAATAGAGGGCGCCAGATTGCGGACTGCCTTCTTGGTTCCAATAATGGTGGCAGGCTTGCCATTAGCCGCAGCCTCAACATGTGCAATCAGGTCGAGCAGCTCGTCCTCATCATAAGCGCCAGCAGCTGGGAAGTAGGTAACACCGCCAAAATCATTAGCAGTCGCACCGCTCCACAGGGTGTAGATATCATTCAGCAGCTTCTGACGGAAAGACTCGGAGACCTTATTGATAAAGTCATTGAAGTCCACACGTCCAGACAGAACGCGGTTCAGTTCTTCGTAAATCTTCACAACCTTCAGAGAGGTCGGGATAGACACTTCACTGATACCGCTCAGGCGCTGCCGACGAATGCCCTGGGTACCATCCGCAGCATCAGCAACGATAAACAGGTTGCTGTCCTCCACTAAAAACAGATTTTTGTCACCCTCTGCAACATTGCGGAAGTCAACCAGAGCATTAAAGTATTCATCACCCTGCAGACCTTCAACAACAGTGCGGGAGAGGATTTCCTCAATCAGAGTGAACAGACCGCTGCACTTGCCATCACGAATGTTCTTATAATTTAAGGTAGTGCTGCCGCCGTTTGCGTCAACAAGAGCCTTGTGCAGAAGCTCCATAGACTGCCCGACAGAATACTGTTCCACATTGCCATGATAGGCATCGACAGCAACCTTCACAATGTCTTTCATATCAGCCATCGCTTTTCTCCTCCTCTTTTAGAATTAAATTAGCCACCAACGCCAGGAGCGGTTGCTGCCGTAGCTTCAGTCTTGCCAATCTTGATAGTGTAGTAGGTATACCGACCAGCCGTTTCAATGGCGACACAAGTACCAAGACCAGTGCCCGCTGCATCAATCTTACCGTCGGTACCGATGCCAACCTCTTCGCCAACGGCAGAGGGAACGGTTCCACCAACAAAACCTTCCTTGGTCACAGAAAACATGTTGCGACTGCGGGGGATATACCCACGAACAATCTGACCAGCTTCGTTGATGTACTCGTCCAGATTACGCTTGCGCTCGTCGTACATAACTTCAACGCCGGCAACAATAGCACAATCATTCAGGTCATCAGTAGAAGACGCGGCAACGGCCTTCATAACCTCGCGCTCGCCATCTTCATATCCTTCAAGCTTTACGATAACGCCGTTTTCGACAGCGGCCTGCTTGTCTTCACCATCGTAGAAACGCAGGGAGACAAGGTCTGCAGGCTGATTAGTACCGCTCATCAGGTCGGTACGGATAACTGTATAAGCCATAATCGACTCCTCCTTGTTAGTTATTTAATTATGTTGATTGCGTAAAACAATCCCATATTCTGCGAACACACCGCCATAAGGCTCTGGTGTGGTGCTGGTCTTTTCGACAGCCAGCTTTGGCGTTTTTTGCTCATAAGAGAATTTGGCAGGGGCTCCCGTCCGACCGCGAATAGCGTAACACTTCTCCTCAAGTTCCTCGATAGAATATTCTGCATTGCTTTCCCGCAGCGCATCAAAAGCTTCAACGCCTACAAGGTCTTCAAACTGTGCGAAGACTTTTTCTCTCTCTTCCTTCGCTGCAGCATTCTCCGTATCCGTCTTAAACTGACGCAAAGCGTCAAGTTCAGTTTGCATGGATGAAATCGTATCGGAGGCAGCCTGGTACTTTTCGTCCCACTGCGTATCGTTTGCCGTATACTTTTCAACAACCTTTGCAAACATACCGCTGATAGGGTCAGACTGACTACCTTCGTCGAACGGAACAATTGCAATCTTCATTCGCTTCTTGCTGGCAAAGTCAATCACAACGTGGTCGCCGTCCATAGAATACGTGAACCCGTAGATATTCCAGTCGGACACATCTGTTGCATAAACTTCAGACACATCCTTATCGTAATCCCAAAGCCAGTAGCGAGAATCCATTCCCCAGCATGTTTCGATTTTCTCAACGTCTAAAGCGCCATACAGTTCTTCGCGGAACTGTCCTTCCAGAGCAAAGCTCTCATTGGGGTCATCGGGATTAGCATTTGATTCATCGGGTTGTTCCTTCATAGCCTCAAACTTTTCACGAAGCTCTTCAATAGAAAGGTCATCTATAGAAAAATCAAGGCTCTCGATATCAAGCCCGTATTCAGCGGCTAATGCTTTCTTCTGTTCCAATACCTCTTCTCCTCCTTCCGAATAATTTTGTGGGTGTATGACAACCTCATGCGAGGGTTGTACCGTTTGAAATGATTCCTTTAACTCCTGCATCATATCAGCAAGCTGTTTCTTGAAATCATCGCACGAGAACATTTCGAGCGATGCTGATTCATAACATGGCTGAGCCGTTCCTAACAGGCAAAACGCTGTAAACTCAAACCGATGAATTACATAGACGCCGTCTACCATTTCTCCCTCTTTAATAGAGATTTCCATAGATTCATCTGTAATCCCGTCTTCTTTGATTTTTTTATAAGCCTCCTGCCGTTTCCAAATCAGGGCATCTACGCATAGGTATTCATGCAATCCAGAATCATCCTCGATTTCTTCCCACCAATATTGGGCGCTCTCAGGAATAACACCAACTGGGTGTGTAATATTAACGATTCTGAGCCCACCGTCACCATCTGATACTAACTCCATATCATGTGAACCGATGACATCTTCTTCTCGGTCGTAGCGACAAACAATAGGGCAGTTGTAGATACTTGGCATGCAGCGTTCAAATGTTTCCTTGCTGATGAAGCTGTTGTTCCGGTTCCTTCCAGTATAAGCGACACGGAGAACACCACGGTCAAATGAAGAATTCTTTTCCGTTAAATCGCTAATGCTGGACGAGAACACGATTCTCATGGTACGCTCGCCCATAAAACAGTTCACCACCTTTGGATATAATAAATCCCGCGCATTGATTGTACGGGTTAAAATGTTAGTGTATCTGACAGGGCAAACCTCATATCATCAACTGTGAATTTTTGTTGCCCGTCGTTGACGAATACGTAAATGTCTGTACTCTCATCAGTTTTCAATATGGTGAACCCAAGTGATAGCAACCTATCTCTGTCGCTCTTGGTAAAAACGTAGATAAAATTATCCATCACCAATCGTCACCATCCTCTCTGCTTTGCTCTCCGGAATCAGTCAGGTCACCAACATCTTTTGTTGGAGCGCCACCTTCATCTGTCGCACCGTTTCCATCTGAAGATGCGGCGCTCTGTGTTGAAGAACTCTGTAACGGGACAAATCGTTCTGTTAAATTCAACACATCGTTCTCCAAGAAACTCATACAGTCAACTTCGCTCTGGGACATTCCCTGGGACGCAGCATACATAGAGATAAAAGGAAGGCCATATTGACAAGCTTTCAAATACATGTCGCCCATCTCTTTTCTGTTGAATGGGCTGCAATCAAGGAATGTCACTTTGAAGTTCTTTCCATAGCTTTGAGCCTGAATAAACCGATTGACTACATCTTCGATACTTTTAACAATACCAAACGTGATGGCTTGGTCTGCCTTTATGGAAAGCAACAGAGCGTTTGCCGAAGCCTTATCATTGTTGAATAGAAGGGAAGAAACACCGGCAGCAGTAAACAAATTCTGCTCTGCCTCTGAGATTGTATTTGTATCACCGGTATTCGCTTTCTCAAAACTGATTTTGTTAATCGGCATGGGGGAGAGGACAGAGCCAATTTCCTCTGGTAACACCGAATCAAGATTTCTCCAAAACTCCTTGGCCTTATCCAAATCCATCTGCCAGTTTCCTTCATCGTCAATACCAAGTGTCATGACAAGCATTGCATAATTCTCAAGAGTTGTCTTGGTAAGCTTTAATTGTTTATAATCCTCTAAATCATAGACCTCTCTTAAGATACCTGCAAATGGTGGTAGGGAATAATCCAAAATATCATTGTTGCACTTTACCGCGAAGGAGGTGGGGGAGTCAAGCTCCTGCCATCTTTGTCTTCGGTTGCTTTGATATGTCCTGTACTTACTTTGAAACTCGGCAGGGTAATACTCCAAATATTGAGAGTGTGCATCGAAGTATGAAAAGTCAAACGTAACATTCAACACGTTACCTTCTATCGTAGAGATAGCGCAATAATCCGATGGGAGTTGCTGAATCGTAATGTTGTCGTTCGTTACCCACATCGTCCCATAAAATGTATCTTCCCTGAGACACACAGTTAGTATCTTTGGAAATTGAGAGCGAACATTCATAGCCGACATAGCGTTCAAAACTTTTCGGTAGTTTCGATTAACAGACTTTACGTTTGCGGTCTTTGGGTCTATACGGTATGGAGATACAACAAACGATAGGTCAGAAAGGCCAGTGAAATACTGGATGAGCCGTCTGAAGTGTGAGCTTGCGCCGTAGATATAAATTACGGCACGGCGAAGCTGTCGCTCATATGTATAAGGGTTGCTGAGATACTCCGTAATATTATCCTTGGTGTACAAAGAAAATGTTGGAGTGTTTGTGTTGTTATTCAGGTCTCTGGTAATCAGACGGTTCAGAACAGCAAATCTTTCTGAGATTCCGATAGCACCATCAAAATCACCGGGAACACTTCGCTTTGATTTGCCCATGCAGGTATCACCACCTTCCTATTTAATCTTCGGCGCTTTGAACATAAAAAAGTTGCTGGAGTCAAAGTCAGCAACCTTGTTTCTATTCATCTTATTTTCAATCTGAAGCGCAACATAATAGTTATAACTCAGGCTGGAATATCTATCCTTTCGCATACCGGCTCTCTCGTAAATTCTGACGCGCCCGCCTGACTCTTCATGCTGCAGCTTTACAAGTTCATCAATTAGCAGAGTTGTATGAACATATGGCATTTGCAGCCGCGTCTTTTCTAATGGGGTTAATGAATTATATCCTCTGATATCACCGAGCAGAGTATCCGCATCATACTCTGTTACAAGCAGCCGTATCTTGCTGCTGCGGAATCCTTCTCTAAGGAGCACTGCACAATCAGAGTTCAAAGATGGTGAACCCTTGATTGCCCATATGACCTTATCAGCACCTTTGGTGGTACATCTCTCAGCCATCTCTTGATTATTACAGCATGACAGAGCGGGATATATTTCTCCGCTATCAGGGTCAACCATATCTCTTACCAGCGCATCATACACACCCAGTCCGAGGCCAGTACAGTCAAGTACGATGTAGTCACAGGCGAACTCATCATACAGCTTTCGGATAACCAGTGCTTGGTCTTCTGTGTGCATCCCCTCGAAACAATCTCCATACACAATGTTGCTTGTGTATCGTCCAGCCTTGGTCGGTAACATCTGATTGATGAAGATAGCAGATGCGTCGTTGTTATGTTTCTTGCTGGACATCAGAGCAATATCTGCAGAAAGAATTCTTTTCTCTCCGTTTATCTTTGGTGGTATCTTTACCTTCTGGCTGTTACCAAGCTTTGCTGCCATGTGGTCTGGTAGCATAGGATACTGAATTCGCCTGTTCTTCGAGATAGAATCAAAGTCAAAGAACGCACCAGCTTCACCACCAATCCACATAGCCTCCATCTCCATCTTGAACTTCAGCTCGTTAAAGTCGGGTTCCAACATGTCGCTTTCGATATCTTCTCGGAACATTCGACCCTCTTGAATAGCAAGCTCATACGGGAGCCCGCAAACAAAAGCCCCTCGGCCTCCATTTAACATAGCTCTGAAGTTAGACAGCATTTGCGCGTATGACCAATGGTCTTTGAAATAAGCAGAAGAAAGGTAAAACTGCATGTTCGGTTCTTTGGCTCGTTCCAGTTTAACCTCTTCTTTCGTGAGCTCTGCATATGGCGGCTCACGACGTTCGGTCAAAAACTTTTTCAGAACCGTGCTGATGGTATCCTGTTTCACCAGACGGAACTCATCAACAACTAAAAGGTTTGCACGATTACCACGTGCTGTATCACTGGCGGTTACAACTTTAATGTAACTTCCATTCTTAAACATGACCTTGGCATCCTGTCCGGAAAACTTGGTCTCTTTGAAATCTATCTCGTTCTTCAAATTAGGAGAACGCGGTATCAGTTCTGTCTGTATCTTTTCAAGAATTTGTAGAGCTTGTCCTCTTGTGCCAGATGTCAAAACGACTTTGCTTCCGGGATAAAGGATACAACGCACACACGAAAAAATAGCTGTGATAAATGTCTTACCCATGCCTCGTGATGCAATCCACAAAAAGATAACATTGGCATTCATTAGACATAGCACGGCATACTGATACCATTTGAGATAGGTAATATTCAAATATTCTTTGACAAAAACATCAATGTTTTCTCGATAGTAACTGCCCCATACTGCCATCCCCTCAAGCACTTGGTCATAACGAGTCTTTCGCTCACCCATTGCCATCACTCTCGTTCTTACCGGCATCGCCAAAGATATCTGTCAGGAAGGTATCGTCATCCTCCTCGGCGTATTCTGGGTATTTGACTCGATATTCGTTAATTGCGTCTTCATACATCTGGCAGTAACTATTTCTCAGTCCAACCATTTTACAAGCGTGTCCAAGGAACCATGTGGTCACGTTGCGGATAATTCCGCTTTCATCTTTCATATTGTCGGGAGTGGGGGGGAGTGGTCTCGAATACTCCCATTTCTGAATTCCCACACCGAGCGGCATATTATCCAGCTCTGCATCTGCCTCGCTCTTCTTTTGAGCTGGCTTCAAATTCATACTGCCAAGCAGACTATTCAACGCATTCACATTCTTGTCGATTGCTTTCCCATGCGCAGCATCTCTGCTGATAATAGTCTCAAGCAAACAAATTTGCCTATAAAGAGACCGCTCTGTTGGGTCAACCACCGAGATACCTTCTGTCCAACTTTTATATCTACGCTCAAGCTCTAAATAAAAATCAGGTGCATATCCAGCTCCCCAAAAATCAATTAGTTCTTGGTCAACCTCTATGTTGTCATCAGAACCATCTTCTGTATCTTCTGGTCTCTCTGCAAAGGAGAACGAATCTGATTTACGCCCGTTCTCTGCTGCCTGGGCTTCCTCATATAAAGTGTCATCGAACGTCTTGTCAATGTACTTCATAATATTTGTTTTGCCAATGTAGTTACGTATGCGCGAATGTACACCGGCAGTGCGTTCAACCATTGCGTAAATATCTTCGCTCCAGTACAAATCAAGCTTCATACAGATTCTACGCATAGCTTCTTTATCGTCAGCCAACATAGAGCGATACTGTTCGTACAGTTCTTCTATGCAGTTGCTGCATATTGGGAGGTACCCGCTCCCACGATACATCGGGCTATGGCTCACTGGGAAGTATCCCTTTTGTCTGCTGTATGCAGTTCCACATCTGCAGCAATAATATTTATGATTGCTGACTACAACAGGTTCTGAAGTCTTCTCAAGTTTCCGTCTCTTGGGGGTATCTGCCATTTACACCAACCCCCTTTTCTCGTTATCCTCCCATAGCTTTACTGCACGCCGCATTTTGTTTCCAGGATAAAACCTTGGAATCCAATGGGACGGAACGATAACTTTTTCACCGGTTTGAGGGTTTGGACAGCTACGCTCCTTTCTTTCAAGAATATCAAAGCATCCGAACCCATATATGGACACAGCGTTCCCGCTTTCTAAGTTATCCAAAATAATGTCTGTAAAGTCATCAACAATACTTGTGGCAGCTTTCTTTGTATAGTGATGTTTGTCCACAAGCTGCTGGATTAAATCTGCCCTTTTAATATTCATCCTTTATCTCACCCTCTATTACAAATCCGATAAGGATTTCTGGACGTCAGCTTTGATATCACCATTTTCATCAAAGTATTGGGATATCTGTTCTTCGGCGTTCAGGTCTTTGTATACACGAACCATATCAGCAGACTCCCAGCCTACAATATCCTGAATGATATTATCCGGCAGTCCAAGTTTAGAAAGGTGGGTCGTAAAGTAGTGCCGTAAGCTATGCCAATAGAAATCCTCTCCGGTCATTCTGCTGAACGTATTTGCCCAGCTATTTAATGTAGTTTCGCTCATTTGCTCATCGTTATTGTCTGGAGCGGGGAATAGCCACACACTGTCTATTCCTTTAGCCTTGCGCTCCGAAATCCATGCATCCAAATATGGGCGAAACTTTTTCGCCAGCGTGTAGCAGTAGATGTATTTTCCAAGACCAAACCCCTTCGTCTGGATAGGCTCACTCGTCTTATATAAAGCCCCACCACAGATGAGGTTGTCATCCTTAAAGTCATCAACCTTAAATCGGCAAAGTTCAGCCTTCCTACGTCCACTGCACATAGCAAGCGCCAAGGCACATGCCTTCTTATGCTGTCCGGCCTCAGTCAACGAATCAAGTAGGCCGTCAAGCGCCTCATCCTCCCATACAGTCTTCTTGCGAACTTGGTGCATAGCAGGATTCTCAATTTTTCGTACAGTAGAACGAAACCCCTCAAACTCAGGGTCATCATCGCAAATGTTCTCAATAAAGTTACTCATGGAAGAAATTGCAGATTTTAACCTTCTGACACGAGCGGGAGAGTTTCCGTTTTCGTTGATGAGCCAATGTTGATATGCAGCAAAATCTCTTTTAGTAACTTTGGGGAAGAACTTGTTTCCGTTGTGCTGCAAGTTCCACACCCAAAAGATATCGAGGTCATTTGAATACCCAGCGATTGTTTTTGGACTTCTCTGCACGGATTGTAAATAAGAAATAAAATCTTCTTTCAGACGCATATTGTCTGGATTGACCTGACTCAAAAGCGCGGGGCTTGTGATGTCGTTCTGCTTGGTCTTTCTCGGCAATACAGCCACCTCGCTTTCTATTGATAATGTTTGGTTGCGGGGAGGAGATTCGAACTCCTGACCAACGGCTTATGAGGCCGCTGAGCTACCGCTGCTCTACCCCGCAGTATGATGGTGGGAGAGGTGTGAGTCAAACACACTCAGCCGTCAGGCAACGGTTTTACAGACCGCCCCAGCTCTCCGACTCTGGCGCTCTCCCATAGTGGTGAGGTCGGAGGGAATTGAACCCATCGCTCCTGCCTTGAAAGGGCAGTGTCTTAACCACTTGACTACGACCCCAGATGGCTCCTCCTGTTGGACTCGAACCAACGGCCCTACGATTAACAGTCGTATGCTCTACCAACTGAGCTAAAGAGGAATGTATAAAGGGCTACCCTAAATAGAGTAGCCCATTTTGATTATTGAAGTGGAATACCGTAGGAACACCTAACACCGTTTTCATCGCAGACACAAACCATTTGCTCCGCTCTTCCAACGATTCTTTTCTGGACACAATAATCATCCATGCCAAGGAAACTACCTGCCATAATTGTCTTCACACCTTGCACCTCATCAATTTTATTATGATGAAGATGTCCAGAAAGAACGGCATAGATTGGTCTTCCTGCCATTGCTTGTAAAGCCTGAACCTTAGAAGCACTTCCATCAAAGTCACCATGCACACCACAGTAGGTCTGGCCACGTACATCAACCAAATAAATTGTGTGGTCAATCTTCTCGCCACCACCGATTGTGACGTTCTCAAAATTCTGAAGACGTGCACCGAGATACCATTCAACTAAATCATCCAAACGCTCACTGATGAGCGCACGGTCTTTGTTCGGCTCGATTCTACTATGATTGCCGGCTACACTTACAAACGTAACGTTGTTGAAATGCTGACTCAATTCTGCAAGAAACTCGGCTATCAGTTCAGATACACCCTTGATTTGCTCAATGACATTCTCTTTATTTGTCAC
>ERZ780168.385-NODE-385-length-55420-cov-8.438309_pt1 | contig 55420 bp, 49 predicted proteins | sample MGYA00510981_ERZ780168 | MGnify/ENA primary metagenome ERZ780168 (study PRJEB29588, sample SAMEA2158769) | human gut metagenome | biome: human gut; feature: human-associated habitat; material: faeces | place: Denmark | collected 2008/2010 ...
TATTGTAGCCGATAGTCTTGTCGGATTCAATGCTCTTTGCAACTCTGTCGAGGACTTCGACTCGGAAGAGGCTTCGGCTCGTCCTTATCAATGGCATAATCTTACTCCCAAAGAGATAGCCAACCATGATGAGAACGCAGCACGCAACGTATTGCGAAGAATGCATCATGTCAATGATATCATTCCGAGAGACTTTGTGGAAGTCTGTGTGGATATGAAGCAGCAGGGAGTGGGCGGTTATAATAGTTGGGGTGCACGTCCGGAAGCAATCCATCAGATCTTGGCTAATCGTGAATATAGTTGGGGATTTACCTTAGTCCCTATCCGTTCGGTTAATCAGGTAAACGAAGTTACTAAATATGATTATTGATTAAGGTAAAATTTGACTGGCTTTTAGAAGGGTTTTGTGAAGATGGAACTGTTGTGTGATTCAGTGTATGAAAAACATGACGGTTTCCATCTTATTGTATATTATTGCTTAGTGAATGAGGGGTAGGAAGAAAGTAAATTCAATGTTTTCGGCAAAATGTACCAAAATTGTCCCTTAATTGGATTATTTAGGCTGGTCAATTCTGTTTGAAAGCACTATTTTTGCAATCAAGAAAATTAATCACTTAACAAATAATCCCTGTATTATGAAAACAATTCTTAGCGCATTAGGACTTTCCCTTCTGATCTTTACGAGTTGCGGTGGACAAAAAAAGGTTGAAGTAGACTTTATTCAGGACAACATCGACAACGCGGTAGCACAAAACACGATTCAAACGGATATTATCGAAAAATCCGGAAAGATTCTGAATCCGAGAACGATCAACGAAGACGGTAGTATATCTTATATACCTATCGAAGACTGGTGCTCGGGTTTTTACCCAGGTAGCATGTGGCTGACTTATAACCTGACCGGAGATAAGAAATGGTTGCCGCTGGCTGAAAAATATACGGAAGCGCTTGATTCTGTGAAATATCTGAAATGGCATCATGATGTGGGATTTATGATAGGTTGTAGCTATCTGAACGGATACCGTCTGGCTGGTAAGAAAGAATATAAGGATGTAGTAGTGGAAGCTGCCAAATCATTATCTACCCGTTTCCGTCCGGGAGCAGGTGTTATCCAGTCATGGGATGCCGATAGAGGTTGGCAGGGAACACGTGGATGGAAATGTCCGGTGATTATTGATAATATGATGAATCTCGAATTACTGTTTGAAGCAACGGCTTTTTCCGGAGATTCGACTTTCTATAACATTGCAGTGAAACATGCCGATACGACCATGGCACACCATTTCCGTCCGGACAACAGTTGCTATCATGTTGTAGACTACGACCCCGAAACCGGTGAAGTGCGCAAGAGACAGACTGCACAGGGGTATGCGGACGAGTCATTTTGGGCTCGCGGACAAGCTTGGGCTCTTTACGGATATACTACCTGCTATCGCTATACGAAAGATAAGAAATATCTTGACCAGGCACAAAAAGTATATAATTTCATCTTCAACAATAAGAATCTGCCGGAAGACCTCGTTCCTTACTGGGATTACGATGCACCGAACATTCCGAATGAACCTCGTGACGCTTCCGCTGCAGCTTGTACAGCTTCCGCTCTTTATGAACTGGACGGCTATCTGCCGGGCAACCAGTATAAGGAAACTGCAGATAAGATTATGACAAGTCTGGGCTCACCTGCTTATCGTGCAGAGGTGGGTACTAACGGCAACTTCATTTTGATGCACTCCGTTGGCAGCATTCCTCACGGTCAGGAAATTGATGTTCCTTTGAACTATGCCGACTATTACTTCCTGGAAGCATTGATGCGCAAAAGAGACCTCGAGAAGAAATAAATCTTATTGATATATACAGTGAACGGTAAATGATGCACATAGGCTTCTGTATATAGCTTGTCCATCGTTCACCGTTCATTCTTTTGTTATCTCTATTATAAACCGTTTATCGTTAACTATCATTATCATGAATAAACCTGTAAACCTTCTGATGGGTGGTCTGACTTTGTTTGCAGTACAGGGTTGCAAAGCCCAGAAACAAGTACCGGCACAAGCTGAGCATCCCAATATTATCTATGTATTTCCCGACCAATACCGTAACCAGGCGATGGGATTCTGGAATCAGGACGGATTCCGGGATAAAGTAAACTTTCAGGGCGACCCTGTTCATACTCCTAATCTGGATGCATTTGCCCGCGAATCCATGGTATTGTCTTCTGCGCAGAGCAACTGCCCGCTGAGTAGTCCTCATCGTGGAATGTTGTTGACCGGTATGTATCCCAACCGGAGCGGCGTGCCCTTGAACTGTAATTCTACACGTCCCATCAGCTCTTTGCGTGAAGATGCCGAATGTATCGGTGATGTATTCAGTAAAGCTGGTTATGACTGTGCTTATTTCGGAAAACTTCATGCCGACTTCCCGACTCCGAATGACCCCGAACATCCGGGACAATATGTAGAATCCAAACGTCCGGCATGGGATGCCTATACTCCGAAAGAACGTCGTCACGGATTTAACTACTGGTATTCTTACGGTACGTTTGATGAGCATAAGAATCCCCACTATTGGGATACGGACGGTAAGAGACATGACCCGAAAGAATGGTCTCCTTTGCACGAGTCGGGTAAGGTGGTTTCATATTTGAAAAATGAAGGTAACGTGCGCGATACGAAGAAACCTTTCTTTATCATGGTAGGAATGAACCCGCCTCATAGTCCGTATCGTTCTTTGGATGATTGTGAAGAACAGGATTTCAACCTTTACAAGAATAAGCCTTTGGATAGCCTGCTGGTTCGTCCGAATGTAGACCTGAAGATGGAAAAGGCGGAATCTGCCCGCTATTATTTTGCTTCCGTAACGGGGGTTGACCGTGCTTTCGGGCAGATTCTGGAAACGCTGAAAGAACTGGGACTGGATAAGAATACGGTTGTCATCTTCGCTTCCGACCATGGTGAAACGATGTGTAGCCAACGCACTAACGACCCGAAGAACTCGCCTTACTCCGAATCAATGAATATTCCGTTTATTGTGCGTTTCCCGGGTAAGATTCAACCGAGAGTAGACGACTTGTTGCTTTCATCACCGGATATTATGCCTACTGTATTGGGCTTGTGCGGATTGGGTGATTCTATTCCTGCAGAAGTGCAAGGTCGTAACTTTGCCCCTCTCTTCTTCGATGAAAAGGTGGAAATTGTACGTCCGACGGGTGCGTTGTATATTCAGAACTTGGACGGTGAAAAGGACGAAAACGGTTTGGTACAGACTTATTTCCCTTCTTCGAGAGGTATCAAGACGGCACAATATACATTGGCTTTATATATTGACCGTAATACGAAACAGTTAAAGAAAAGCCTTCTGTTTGATGACTTGAACGATCCTTATCAGTTGCACAATCTCCCTTTGGAAGAAAATAAGGAAGTAGTGGAGCAACTTTATCGTGAAATGGGAGCCATGCTGAAGGAAATTAACGATCCTTGGTATACGGAAAAGATTCTGTCGGACAGGATTTCGTATTAATTGGAACCTACGTAGTTAAATGAAAATTAATATGCGATTGAATGAAAAATGCTTGTTTTATCATACTATTATTGCTTGGAAGCATTTCCTCTGCTTTTGCACAATTCATTGGCTTTGAGGAGGAAGTGCCCGAAGCGTTCACAGTTTCCGGAAAAGGAGAAGTGAAGACATCTTCTCTCTTTTATAAGGAAGGAGAAAGCAGTTTGGAATGGGACTTTCAGCCCGGTTCTGCTTTGAATGTTCAAGTTTCCCCTTTATCGCTCAATGCGAAGAAAGAGAAGTTGTTTGGCATTACTTTGTGGATTTATAATGAGAAACCACAGCAGGATTCTATCCGTTTCGAGTTTCTGAATAAGGCGGGCGAAGTCTCTTATTGGTTCTCTTATCATTTGCAGGCAGCCGGTTGGCGTGCGTGCTGGATTTCTTTCGAGTATATGAAAGGAGAGAAGAAAGATAAGAATATCGTTGCTTATCGGTTGGTTGCTCCACAACGAAAAGGGCGTATTTTTCTTGACCGTCTGACATTTCCCGAGAAGAAGATGAATCTTCGTACTACTCCCGACCAACAGTTGCCGGCCAATAACGGTTTGTCCAATCGTGACCTCTGGCACTGGTGTCTCGTATGGAAATGGGAACAGCAATCATATGATATCCCGTTGGCATCCAAGCTGACCAGTCAGCAAAAGAAAGAGCTGAAGACCATCGAACAACGTCTGACTGACTTTTTAGAGGTGAAAAAAGCACCACAAGGACAGATTAACGCTGCCTATAAGACATTTGAGAAAGCCGGTATTACTCCGTCCGCCGCTGGTACGGGGTTTATTGGGGCACCTATCGTTGCTCCTGACGAGTTGAATAGAAAAAAGGGGGAGATGTCATGGAATGATATTGAAACCATGCTTTCCGGCTTTGCCTATGATATGTATTACAATCAGAATGAGACGTCGAAGAAGAATTACTTCACTGTGTTCGACTATGCCATTGACCAGGGATTTGCATTTGGTAGTGGTATGGGAACGAATCATCATTATGGCTATCAGATTCGTAAGATATATACCACTGCCTGGCTGATACGTGATGCGATTTATAAACATCCTCATCGGGATGCTTATCTGTCTACGTTGCGTTTTTGGGCGGCTTTGCAAGAAACTCGCCAGCCATGCTCTCCCTCACGTGATGAGTTGCTGGATTCATGGCATACGTTATTGATGGCGAAGTTCGTCTCCGCTATGATGTTTCCTGATGCAAGAGAACAGGAGCAGGCTTTGAGCGGTTTGTCCCGTTGGCTGTCTTCTTCCTTGCGTTATACGCCCGGAACGATTGGCGGTATAAAAGTGGACGGCACTACTTTCCATCACGGCGGTTTCTATCCGGGATATACTACCGGAGTACTGGCTACAGTAGGACAATTTATCGCTTTCACTAATGGAACGGGGTTTGAACTGACAGAAGATGCCCGTCAACATATGAAGTCGGCCTTTATTGCTATGCGCAATTATTGCAATCTTTATGAGTGGGGCATCGGCATCAGCGGTCGTCATCCTTTTGGTGGAAAAATGGGAAGTGACGATATAGAAGCGTTTGCCAACATTGCTTTGTCCGGCGACTTGTCCGGTCAGGGAAATACATTTGACCGTGGACTGGCTGCTGATTATTTGCGTCTCGTGCGTAACGGAGATACTCCGAATGCGCGTTTCTTTAAAAAAGAAGGTATCAAGCCTGCGCAGGCTCCGCAAGGATTCTTTGTTTATAATTATGGTTCGGCTGGTATTTTCCGCCGTGCGGATTGGATGGTGACGCTGAAAGGATATACGACCGATGTGTGGGGGGCTGAAATCTATACAAAAGATAACCGTTACGGACGTTATCAAAGCTATGGTTCGGTGCAGATTATGGGTAAGGGAAATCCCGTATCACGTGCCGGAAGCGGTTTTGTGCAGGAAGGATGGGATTGGAACCGTTTACCGGGTACAACGACTATTCATCTGCCTTTCGAGTTGCTGGATAGTCCGCTGAAAGGTACTACCATGGCTCATTCCAAGGAGAACTTCTCCGGTAGCAGTTCCTTGAATGGCACGAATGGCATGTTTGCCATGAAGTTAATGGAGCGTAATTTAGAGAACTTCACTCCTGATTTTGTAGCCCGTAAATCTGTATTTTGTTTTGATAACCGGATGATTTGCTTGGGAACGGGTATAACAAACAGTAATGCGGATTATCCTACGGAAACGACTCTTTTCCAGACAAAATACAATGGAGTGGATTCTAAAGTAGGAGAGGATAACTATTGGTTGCATGATGGTTATGATAATTATTATCATGTCGTGGACGGAACGGTTCGTTCGCAGGTGGCGGAACAGGAGTCACGCCATGAAAAGACCCGTGCGGTGACCAAAGGAAAATTCTCCTCGGCTTGGATAGAACATGGTAAAGCTCCGAAGAATGGAACATATGAGTATATGGTGCTGATACAACCGTCTGCTTCTGATTTGGAAGAAGTGCGTAAAACTCCCGTGTATGAGGTCTTGCAACGCGACCGGGCAGCTCATGTGGTTTATGATAAAAAAACGGGTATTACGGCATACGCTGCTTTTGAAACTTACCAACCCGATGGTGACAAACTGATTGCCGCTATTCCTGCGGAAACGATGGTTATGTATATGAAGGAATCGGATAAAGGTGTCCGTCTGAGTGTCTGTGACCCTAATTTGAATATCAAAGAGAAGGCTTATACGACGAAAGAACCGAGCCGTCCTATCTGTAAGGAAATACGCCTGAAGGGACACTGGACATTGACGGCTCCGATGGAAAATGTTCAGTTGGAGCAACAGGGAGAGAATGCCGTATTAATGGTGACCTGCCAACATGGACAACCTGTTGAAATGCTCCTGAATAAGAAGTGATTAGTGAATATAAAAGAGAAACTATTTTTAAAGGGTATTAGTTTACTGTATGTTTCTATGAAAAAAGAGAAGACCGGTTCGTGATGAGCCGGTCTTCTTTATTTTTTAGTCTGCACTGTAAAGTGCACTATTACTCGTCTTATTTATTCAGTCTCCATTCGAAACCGTCTTTCGTATCTTTAACCTCAAACCCGAGTGCAGTCAATGTATTGCGGATTTCATCGGAAGTAGCCCAGTCTTTATTGGCTTTTGCTTTCATACGCTGTTCCAGCAGCATATCTACCACCTTGCCGTAAGCAGCTTCACGTCCGTCGGAAGACCCTTTTTCCTCTTTCAGCCCCATGATGTCGAAACTGAACAGATGGAACGTTTCTTTCAGTTCTTTCAGGTCTTCGGCAGAAATCGTAGCATTTCCGGCGATGATATTGTTAATGATACGTGCGCCTTCGAAAAGCTGTGCGATGACGATAGGGGTATTCAGGTCATCGTTCATTGCTTCATAACATTTGGTACGCAGCTCTTTTACATTAATACCTTCTGAAGTTGCTGTCGCAGGAGTTATCTTTTCCAATGCGTCAATGGCTTCCATCAGACGTTGCAGCCCCTTTTCCGATGCTTGCAATGCTTCATTGCTGAAGTCAACCGTGCTGCGGTAATGAGCTTGCAGGATGAAGAAACGGATGGTCATCGGCGTGTAGGCCTGTGCCAATAACTTATGAGTACCGTTGAAGAATTCGTCCAGCGTAATGAAGTTGCCGAGTGATTTCCCCATCTTTGTACCGTTGATGGTTATCATGTTGTTGTGCATCCAGTAGTGAACCATGTCGTCACCTTGTGAGGCTACCGATTGTGCGATTTCACATTCGTGGTGCGGGAAAATCAAGTCCATTCCTCCACCGTGGATGTCGAAGTGTTCGCCCAGATACTTGCGTCCCATAGCGGTACATTCGGCGTGCCATCCGGGGAAACCGTCGCTCCACGGAGACGGCCAGCGCATGATATGTTCCGGTTGTGCCTTTTTCCAAAGAGCGAAGTCGGCAGGATTACGCTTTTCGCTTTGTCCGTCAAGGTCGCGGGTGGTATTCAGCACATCGTCCAGATTGCGTCCGGACAGTTTACCGTAGTGATGGTCTTTATTATATTTGGCTACATCGAAGTAGACGGAGCCTTCGCTTTCGTAAGCGTATCCGGCATCCAGAATCTTCTGTACCAGTTGGATTTGTTCGATGATATGGCCCGATGCATGCGGCTCGATGCTCGGAGAAAGCACATTGAGCGCTTCCATTGCTTTATGGTAGCGGTTCAGGTAATACTGAACGACTTCCATCGGCTCCAGTTCTTCCAGGCGGGCTTTCTTGGCAATTTTATCTTCTCCTTCGTCGGCATCATGTTCCAAATGGCCAACGTCGGTAATATTGCGTACATAACGTACTTTATATCCTAGATGAGTGAGATAGCGGAAGAGTACGTCAAAGGTTATGGCTGGACGGGCGTGTCCCAGATGTGCATCACCGTAAACAGTCGGCCCGCACACATACATACCTACATGAGGTGTGTGGAGCGGTATGAATAACTCTTTCTTTCTATCTAACGTGTTGTAAATGGTAAGTTGATGTTCCATAACATTTTATATTTGTTCTATTGGAACTGCAAAGTTAGTATAAAATCTGAATATGCGCCCTATTGTTGATAGAGAAACTTGTCAATAGCTTCGGCCACACCGTCTTCCTCATTGCTTGAAGTGATATAATCCGCCGCTTTTTTCACCGGTTCCTGTGCATTGCCCATGGCAATGCCTAGTCCTGCAAACTTTATCATGGACAGGTCGTTGTAACCGTCGCCTATTGCTATGACTTCTTCGCGTTCTATTCCTGTCTCTTTTAATAAAACGCCAAGAGACAGAGCTTTGTCGATTCCCTGCGGGACTAATTCGAGAAAATAAGGCTCTGAACGGAATACATTAATGCGTCCTTGCAACCGGAGACAAAGTTCGGCTTCCAGGGGAATGAGCTTGTCGGCATCTCCCACAATCAGGCATTTGGCTACCGGAAGCGTGATGTCTGTCAGGAAATCGTTTGTTTCCCTGATTGCCATTTTATTAAGGAAAGCCTCTTTCTGCACATATGGGTCTTGGGAGTTCTCGGTAACGATTTCTGCTCCGTCGTAAGTTAGTATGCTGAGATGGTGGGTGCGGGCACATTCATAAAGTACCGGAACGACATCATTCGGCAATACATTTTCGTAAATCATTTCTTGTGTTTCCCAGTTGATGATTTCTCCTCCGTTATAGGACAGGATGAACCCGCCGAACTCATTCATACGCAGTTCATTGGCAAGCGGTACAATGCCATAAGTAGGCCGTCCGGAAGCGAGTACCAGCCGGACACCTTGTTCTTGTACACGTATCAGCGTCTCCTTGTTGCGGGGAGTAATTTCTTTCTTGGAATTGGTGAGTGTGCCGTCAAGGTCGAGCACGATAAGTTTGTATTTCATGTAGTGTCATTTTGTGTGCAAAGATAGGAGAAAAATGTATTGCTGCAAGATGTGTGTAGGTAAAGATGTGACTTTTATGCTTTCTGCCTGATTTTTATTTCAACAAATCCGCCCACTGTTCATTACTTAATGCAGGCAGTGCGTCACTGTCGGTGATGAATGTTTCCGCCAGTCTCCGCTTATCTTCCTGTAGCTGGAGGATTTTTTCCTCAATGCTGTTCTGTGTAATAAAGCGATAAGCAATGACTTGTTTGTCCTGCCCGATGCGGTGTGCCCGGGCGATGGCTTGTGCTTCGGCGGCAGGGTTCCACCACGGGTCGATGATAAATACATAATCGGCTTGTGTCAGGTTAAGACCTACTCCGCCGGCTTTCAAGGAAATAAGAAATGCCTGAACGTCATTTTGTTCGGTGAAATGGGCTATTTCTGAAGGACGGTTGTTGGTGGAGCCGGTCAGTAAGGCGTATTTCCAACCTTTTTGTCGGAATATCTCGGCCAGTATCTCCAGATGCTTGACAAACGATGAGAAAATGAGCACTTTGTGTCCTTCGCTTCGCAGTGTGTCGAAGGTCTCGATGATTTGTTCCGTTTTTCCGGATACTCCGTTAAATTCCGGAAAGATAAGTTGTGGATGGCAAGCCAGTTGGCGGAGACGCAGGATACCGTTCAAGATGCTGAATGTATGGAATCTGTCTCTGCTCTCTGGTTGTTGGAGTAATATATTGCGCAGGCTGTTTTTCTCTTGTTCATACCATCCTTCCTGCTTTTCGGACATATCGCAATAGATTGTTTCTTCGGTGAGCGGAGGAAGTTCCGGGGCCACTTCGCTTTTGCTTCTTCGAAGGATAAACGGAGCGATTAACTGTTGCAGCCTTTTCTCCATGCGGATATTCCCTTGTCGGATCGGAATGATAAACTGTTTGTGGAAAGCACTTTCTTCTCCCAATAAGTCCGGTTGCAGGAAACGGAACTGTGCCCACAAATCTTTGAGTGAGTTCTCGATAGGCGTACCGGTAAGTGCGATCCGGTGTTTGCTTTGCAGTTGGATAACCGAACGGAATGTAAGTGAATCATTATTCTTGATATTCTGGCTCTCATCAAGTACGATGTATTCGAATGTGTAGGAGCGGAGTGTATCTATATTGTTCCTCATCATTCCGTAAGTCGTGAATATCAGATGGAAACGTTTGAAGAACTTTTCCGGATGTCCTTTGGGAAACGCCGTACCGCTATTATATTCGGCTACCGAAAGAGTGGTGAAACGTTTGGCCTCTCTCCGCCAGTTGTGGAGTAGGGAAGTGGGGACAACAATCAGCGTGGCGGGTTTGCGGGAGTTTCTTCCATATTTCTGTCTGCGGTCTTCTTCTCTGGGTATATTTTTCTCCCTGATTTCCCGTGCGTCCGGCAGTAATTCATCTTCCGAAGAGAATGAGAATAAGGAGAATTGTCCCTCGGCGTCTGCTGTCTGCTTTTGGGCAAGATGGTCGTCGGAAGTGGAAAGTGCTGCCGGAACCATTTCCGAATGACCGGCTGCTTCGGGAACGGCAGGCTTGTATATATACTGTAGGAGTGTCAGCGTCTGGAGTGTCTTTCCAAGTCCCATATCGTCTGCCAGGCATCCGCCGAATCCTAGCTTGTTCAACTGTACCATCCATGAGAATCCTTTCTGCTGATAGGGGCGTAGTTGCGCCTTCAGCCCTTGAGGAACGGCAATATTGCGTATCTCTTTTTTGAAAGTCAGGTATTTAGGACTGTTTTCTTCCAAGGCAGATTGTACGGCACCGACAAAAGTCGGTTTCAGGCGAATTCCGGTCTCTGTTTGAGTGCCCAGTTCCAATAGGTTTCCGTATTTGCTGAACCATTCTTCCGGTAAGAGAATCATGCGTCCGTCCGGCAGCAGAAACTCTCTCTTCTCTTCGAGGATATGCTTGCGGAAGCGTGAGAAGGGGATACGCAGATTACCGATGACTACGGTGATATGCAGTTCGAACCAGTCCGGTTCGTTATCACAACTTTGTTCAATATGAATCTCGTCCAGACAGTAAGGAATATTCCCCATATTTCCGGTCAGCAGGAAAGACTGTTGGAGCATTCTCCGGTATTTGCCTATCCATTCGGTGATGGTCTTTTCGGGGGCATCGGGGGATAGCTTGAAGTGGACGTCACTGATTCGTTGCAATCCCGAATCGGTTAACAACCGGAGCTTTTCTTCTTCAGCAATGATATCCCGCCGGAAAAAGAAGATTTCACCGGAGTCTTTCCGGTAAATGATTTTCTTCATTTCGGTCACTGTATCGGGAGTGAATAACTGGTCGCCGTAACGGAAGCCGAGCCGCAACATCTGCTCGTCATAAATGGTAGCTTCAAGTGACAGGAGAGCCTCGCACGTATGTATTTCTTCAACGATGTTCAATCCTTGAGTCGTAATTTCATGATAGCGTGCTATCGGAATGACAATGTTGTCGATATATTTCTCGATCTGGGAGGCGGGGACACTAATCTTCTTTTTCTTGGTAAAAGGCAGGATGCGTGTACTCTCAATATGTGGGAAGAAGTATAGCTCCATTCCCAATAAAAGGATTGCCGGAGAGGAAGTCAGCACGATAACAGGTTTCTGCTCGCTTAAAGAAAGCGGTTGTCCGTCATAATAGCATTGCAATTGGTAACGGAAGTTAATTTCATCAGCAAGAAACGTAAAATGAATTTCCACATCGTGAGGATGGATATGATAGGCATGATGGGCATATAGCAGTTTGCTGCCGGCTTGTTTCTGATAAAGAGGCAGGTTATGGTAACGTATCAATGTCAGCATCTCTTGCAACTTTTTCTCGATGAATGGGCGGATATTGTTCTTGACCCGTTCCGGATCTTCGGATAGCTTGCGTAGAAAGCGGGATACTGCTTTCTCACGCGAATAGATTCCCATCAGATATTTTTCCGTGTAATGGGAAGCGATGTCGATAGCTTGCCGTTCCGCTTCGCTCATACGGCAGATTGCTTCGGGGGAAGCATGGAAGGCTTGCTCTATGAGTTGCCATGTACCGTCGTCAGATTTCTCTGCACTGTAAGGAATCAGCAGTGTACCAAACGTAGGATGTTCGGCTAAAACGATGATAACTTGTCCGGTAGTTGCTTTCTCTTTCATTCTCTCTGCACTTTAACCAACAAAGATACGGGAAAATCCTTAATTTTGCAGCATGATGGAAGAAAACAAACGAGTATTGTTAGGAATGAGTGGTGGCACGGACAGCTCCGTGGCTGCTATGCGGTTGCTGGATGCCGGATATGAGGTGATCGGAGTTACTTTTCGTTTTTATGAACTGAATGACTCGACCGAGTATTTGGAGGACGCCCGCGCTCTGGCGGAGCGTTTGGGAATCCGTCATATTACGTATGATGCCCGTGAGGTATTCCGTGAACAGATTATCGAGTATTTTGTGCGTGAATATATGGTGGGACATACTCCTGTGCCCTGCACGTTGTGCAACAACTGTCTGAAATGGCCGCTTCTTTCGAAAATTGCCGATGAAATGGGCATTTTTTATATTGCAACGGGGCATTATGTTCGGAAAGTAAAGGTGGATGGTACCTACTACATAACTTATGCTGCCGACGCGGATAAAGATCAGACTTTTTTCTTATGGGGACTTAAACAGGATATCCTTCAGAGAATGTTACTTCCGATGGGAGATATAACCAAAGTGGAAGCACGTGCTTTTGCTTCTGAACGGGGATTTCAGAAAGTTGCGGTGAAAAAGGATAGTTTAGGCGTTTGCTTTTGTCCGATGGATTATCGGAGCTTTCTGAAAAACTGGTTGGTCAGGAATGGTCAGACATTAGTCAGGAATGGTCAGACGTTGGTCAGGAATGGTCAGATGTTAGTCGGAAATGGTCAGCCATGGTCAGAAATGGTCAGACGTGGAAGATTCGTCGATGAAAAGGGAGCTTTTATTGCTTGGCACGAAGGTTATCCTTTTTATACTGTCGGACAGCGGCGTGGTTTGGGGATTCATTTGAATCGCCCCGTTTTTGTGAAGGAAATCCGTCCTGAGAAGAATGAAGTGGTGCTCGCGTCCCTGCAGGCTTTAGAGAAAACGAAGATGTTTCTTAAAGATTGGAATATAGTTAGTCGGGAACGTCTGTTGGGGCATACCGATGTTATTGTGAAAATCCGCTATCGGAAACAGGAAAACCATTGTACAGTGACGGTTACATCTGATAATCTTCTGTATGTACAACTTCACGAACCCTTGACGGCTATTGCTCCTGGACAAGCTGCTGCGTTTTATAAAGATGGTTTGTTGTTGGGTGGTGGAATTATTATGGAATAATCATCAACGAAGAATCAGAGCATATAGTTCCGTGATTTGTTCCATGGGGTGAAACTGTTTGTTTCTCGGTGTGAAACTATTTGTTTCTCGGTGTGAAACAGAGTGTTTCAAGCAGTGAAACAAATAGTTTCAAGTATGTGAATAAATTTATTCGGATGGTTTTACTTGTTGTTCAATGCGAGCATTGCTTCAATATATTCGCGTGTATTGCTTAGTCTGGGTACTTTGTGCTGTCCGCCTAATTTGCCTTTCTGTGCCAGCCAGTCATGAAACAATTCCGGGCGCGCCACGATGACTTCCAATGGCTGCAATGCAATGTCTTTCCAGCGTTTCGCTTCATAGTCCGAATTTACTTCTTTCAATGTGGCATCAAGTATTGCGGCGAATTTATCTACGGAATCCGGCATTTTGGCAAATTCTATCAGCCATTGGTGACGGCATTTTGCGTGCTCATCCATGAATACCGGTGCGGCGGAATATTCACTCACCTGTGCTCCGGTCTCAGCGCAAGCTTTTGCCAGGCCTTTTTCAGCGTTATCTACAATCAGTTCTTCGCCGAAAGCATTAATGAAATGTTTCGTCCGTCCTGTGATAACGAACTTATAAGGGTTCTTGCTTGTAAACTTCACTGTATCTCCGATCATATATCTCCATAATCCGCAGGAAGTAGAAATCACCATTGCGTAATTCTTGTCCAACTCTACCTCTTCAAGGCAATATGCCCGCGGATTCTCTTTTCCAACTTCCTCCAACGGAACAAATTCATAGAAGATTCCGTAGTCAATCATCAATAACATAGAAGGGTCGGAAAGGTCATTCTGTGTGCCGAAATATCCTTCGGAAGCATTGTAAGTCTCTACATAGTGCATCTTCGGTGAATGAATCACCTGCTTGTACTGCTCGCGATAAGGTGTGAAGGCTACTCCGCCGTGGAAGAACACTTCCAGATTGGGCCATACTTCCTCTAATGTCCGTTTTCCGGTTTTCTCAAGAACTCGTTTGATAAGCACTAGCATCCAGGACGGTACGCCGGACAAACTGGTTACATTTACCGGAATGGTACTGTTGGCAATTGCTTCTATTTTCGTTTCCCATTCGCTCATCAAAGCAATCTTCTTGCTTGGCACGCGGACGAAATTAATAAGCGGGTTTACATTTTGGATTAGAATAGCTGATAAATCTCCAACCAGGCTATGACTGGAATTAAGGTTCGGACTGTGGCTGCCGCCCAGAATCAATCCCTTGCCGGAAAAAAAGTGGCTGTCCGGATTGATACGGAAATAAAGAGCCGCGGCATCTTTGCCACCTCTGTAATGAATATCCTCCAAGGCTTCCTTGCTGACGGGAAGAAACTTACTTTTATCATTAGTCGTACCGGATGATTTGGCGAACCAGCGTATTTCCGACGGCCAAAGCAGGTTTTGTTCTCCTGCCCGCAAACGTTCCACATAGGGCTTAATTTCTTCATAAGTCTGAATGGGAAGGCGTTTTCTGAAATCTTCATAGCTGCGGATAGAGGAGTAGTCGTACTTTTTCCCCCATTCAGTCCGTGCAGCCTGCTGCACCAAGCGATTCAATACACGATGTTGAATCTCACTTGCCTGAGTAGCATATAGATCTATTTGTTTTAAACGGGAGTCAAAAGTCTTACTAATAATTTTTGTAATATTCATTTCTGCTTTAACATAATAATGTTTAGTCGTGCAAAAGTAACTTATTTATCTTTTTTTTCTATCTTTACGACGGAAATAATCGTTAAAATTGACGAGTTTACTAGAATCCCCGAGTTTTTGACTAAAAAATGCGACAATGAGAATCGGAATCTTAACCTCAGGCGGGGACTGCCCCGGTATTAATGCCACCATTCGTGGCGTGTGTAAGACAGCCATCAATTATTATGGGATGGAAGTGATTGGTATTCACAGCGGCTTTCAGGGGTTGCTGACGAAAGACGTCGAGTCTTTTACGGATAAATCATTGTCTGGTTTGCTGAATCTTGGCGGGACGATGTTGGGCACTTCTCGTGAAAAGCCCTTTAAAAAAGGGGGAGTTATCTCGGATGTTGACAAACCGGCACTGATTCTTCAGAATATTAAGGAGATGGGGCTGGATTGTGTAGTCTGCATCGGGGGAAACGGAACGCAGAAGACTGCTGCCAAGTTTGCCGCGATGGGCGTGAATATAGTATCAGTCCCGAAAACCATTGATAATGACATTTGGGGGACGGATATCTCTTTCGGATTCGATTCGGCTGTAAGCATCGCTACGGATGCCATCGACCGTCTGCATTCTACTGCCAGTTCCCATAAAAGGGTGATGGTGATTGAAGTGATGGGGCATAAAGCCGGGTGGATAGCTTTGTATTCCGGTATGGCGGGTGGGGGAGACGTTATCCTTGTCCCTGAAATCCCTTATAGCATAAAGAATATTGGCAATACAATTCTGGAAAGACTGAAAAAGGGGAAGCCTTATTCTATTGTAGTAGTAGCCGAAGGGATTCAGACAGACGGCCGTAAACGTGCTGCAGAATATATTGCACAGGAGATTGAATATGAAACCGGAATTGAGACTCGTGAAACTGTATTGGGGTATATCCAGCGCGGCGGTTCGCCTACTCCTTTCGACCGGAATCTGTCGACCCGTATGGGCGGTCATGCAACGGAACTGATTGCTAATGGGGAATTTGGACGTATGGTCGCTTTGAGCGGAGACAATATTTCGTCTATCCCTCTCGAGGAAGTCGCGGGGAAATTAAAACTAGTTACTGAAGATCACGATCTTGTGATTCAGGGGCGCCGTATGGGGATTTGCTTTGGTTAGATTCCGTAAATGATTATGCCATAGCTGTTTCGCTGTCGGCAGGCAGGCTCTCTTTTGATATGTTTTCAAGTTCCATCTCGGAGTCTGTATCCGTTTCGGCTTCAGATTCATCTGTCATTGCCGATTGTGATGTTTTTGACTCGTTAATGGTCGTAATGAATACCGGGTCTTTCACTTTCTTGATAGCCATCTGGGCGGCATTCTGCTGAGACTCTTTTTTTGAATATCCGGTACCTGTCCCGGCAGGAAGCCCTTCAATGCGTATTTCTGTCTGGAATACTGGATTGCTGTCTTTATCAAGGAATTGTTCTATTAACTCAAAAGAAACTTCCATCTTACTTTTCTGGCTCCATTCGATTAACTTGGATTTGAAGTTAACCTCCTTACGGGATATTTTATCCAGGTCGATGTAACGGTTGATGATTCGTTGCTCCATAAACTGTTTGCAACGTTCATACCCCTGATCCAGATAAATGGCTCCGATAAATGCTTCAAAAGCATTTCCGTACATATAACTGTTGTGAGAAGAAGAGCGGGTAGAATACTTTATGAGTTTATCCAAGCCAATCTCGACAGCCAACTTGTTCAGAGTCTCCCGTTGTACAATCTTGGAACGGGTATTTGTCAGAAAACCTTCCCGTTTTCCTTCAAAACGCTTGTAGACAATATCTCCCACGATGGCGTCAAGGATGGCGTCACCGAGAAATTCCAGTCGCTCATTATTCAAAGGACGTCCTTTTTCCGAGCGGACAGAAGTTGATTTGTGCAGAAGGGCCTGCTCGTAAAGCCGGATATTACGCGGGTAGAACCCGAGTATCCGGTAAAAACAAAGATAAGACTCTCTGTCCTTGCGGAACAGGAGCCTTATCTTATCTATTTGGTTACGTAACACGATATTACTCAGCGTATTTCTTGAAGATAACGCACGCATTGTGACCGCCGAATCCAAATGTGTTGGACAAGGCAACATTAACTTCGCGTTTCTGTGCTTTGTTGAACGTGAAATTAAGGTTATAGTCGATATTCTCGTCGTTGTCACCTTCTTCGTGGTTGATAGTCGGAGGAACAATACCGTTCTTGATGGCAAGGATACTTGCAATAGATTCTACCGCACCGGCAGCACCCAGCAAATGGCCTGTCATTGATTTTGTTGAACTGATATTCAATTCGAACGCATGGTCACCGAATACTTCCTTAATCGCTTTTGCTTCTGAAATATCACCTACCGGAGTAGATGTACCGTGTACATTGATGTAATCTACTTCTTTCGGATCCATTTCTGCATCTTCCAGTGCATTTCTCATCACCAGTTTAGCTCCCAGACCTTCCGGATGAGAAGCAGTCAAGTGATGTGCATCAGCAGACATACCTACACCGGCAACTTCTGCGTAGATTTTTGCACCACGTGCCTTAGCATGTTCCAACTCTTCCAGAATCAGACAGCCGCCGCCTTCACCCATTACGAAACCGTCACGGCTTGCGCTGAACGGACGTGAAGCTTTGGAAGCCTCGTCGTTGCGGGTTGACAGAGCATGCATAGCGTTGAATCCACCCACACCTGCAGGGAAAATAGCTGCTTCCGAACCACCGGATATAATCACATTTGCTTTGCCCAGACGAATCAGGTTGAAAGCATCTGCAATAGCATTGGTAGAAGTAGCACATGCTGAACAAGTCGCATAATTAGGACCGTGGAAACCATACATGATAGAAATCTGTCCGGCAGCGATATCCGAAATCATCTTTGGAATGAAGAACGGATTAAACTTCGGACCCATTTCCTGACGAGTATAGTAGTTGCCCACTTCCTCTTCAAATGTATGTATACCACCAATACCGGCGCCGAAAATAACACCGATTTTGTTCAAGTCTTCTTTCTCTGTGTCAAGACCGGAGTCTGCTACCGCTTCTTTGGCAACAGCGATGGCGTACTGAGTGTACAAATCCATTTTTCTTGCTTCTTTGCGGTCGATGTATTTTGTTGCATCGAAGTTCTTCACTTCGCATGCGAATTGGGTCTTGAAAAGCGACGCATCAAAATGAGTAATAGGTCCTGCTCCACTAACCCCGTTCACAATGTTTTCCCAAAATTCGGGAACGCTGTTGCCAACGGGAGTAATGGCGCCAAGCCCTGTTACTACCACTCTTTTTAATTCCATATTGATGAAATCGAATTACTTAGCGTGTTCTTCGATATAAGATACAGCATCACCTACAGTACCAATCTTTTCTGCTTGGTCATCAGGAATAGAGATACCGAATTCTTTTTCGAATTCCATGATAAGTTCTACAGTGTCAAGAGAATCAGCTCCCAGGTCGTTAGTGAAGCTTGCTGTTTCTGTAACTTCTGATTCTTCTACGCCCAATTTATCGACGATAATCGCTTTCACTCTTGATGCAATTTCAGACATAACTTTAAGTTTTTAATTAATAATTAGTTTTATTTCTTTAAATTTGCGGTGCAAAGGAATGAATATTTATCGTTTTGCGCAAATATTTGACTAAATAAATGCAAAGTTTTGCACATTTTTCACTGTTTTGTGCATCGAATTTGAGAGTTATGAAGAAAAACATCGCAATTTTCGCTTCCGGTTCCGGCTCTAATGCCGAGAATATAATCCGGTATTTCCAGAAGAACGATTCCGTTCAGGTTTCGTTGGTACTTTCTAATAAGAGTGATGCCTATGTTTTAGAACGTGCGCATCGCCTGGGAGTGCCCTGTAACGTGTTTCCAAAGGAAGATTGGATAGCCGGAGACGAAATTCTGGCTGTATTGCAAGAGTTCCGCATTGATTTAATCGTGCTGGCAGGCTTTCTGATTCGTGTACCGGATTTGCTTTTGTATGCTTATCCCGATAAAATTATAAATATACATCCGGCTCTTCTGCCTAAATATGGTGGAAAAGGAATGTATGGCGATCGTGTTCATCAGGCAGTGGTAGCCGCCGGTGAAAAAGAAAGCGGCATCACTATACATTATATTAATGAGCATTATGATAAAGGGGACACAATCTTTCAGGCTGTCTGTCCCATATTTCCGACAGATTCTCCTGATGATGTGGCAAAGAAAATACATGCTTTGGAGTATGAGCACTTTCCTTTGGTCATAGAAAAACTGTTGAATGAGAAATAAAGATAAGGTAAGAGGGAATAAGGTGCTGCTTATTCCTTATACTTAATAGTATATGCTTTTTCCTCTCTTCTTAACGGATAATCTCCACGTAAAGTCTCAAACAACTCCGGTTGGTCTTTCAATCGTTTGCTGTCTTCGACGGGATTATATATTTGAAGGATGGCATCTTCGTGACTTTTTGCGTAGATGACAGGGCAAGCTGGTGTTGGTGCATTGATTTCATAATCTCTATCTATTTGGAAGAATTTGCATATGGCGTCTAGTGACATACGTGTTGCATTTGCTTTCCCGTCAGCGGAATAGCCGGCAATGTGTGGGGTGCCGATAATGACTTTCTCCAGCAGTTCGCGATTAATTTCCGGTTCGTGTTCCCAGACATCGATAATGGCATCCGAAATAACCTGACTGTGCAGAGCGTTCAGAAGGGACTCTGTCTCAATAACTTCTCCACGGGACGTATTAATGATGAGAGGTTTTCGTTTTAGTGAACGAAAAAAGTTTTCGTCTGCCAAATGGAATGTTTTATATTCCCCTTCCTTATATAAAGGTACGTGAAAGGTGATGATGTCACATTCTTCCGCAATCTTATTTAAAGAGGTGAAAGATTCGCTTCCTTCTTTCTCTTCCCGTGGTAAGTCGTTCTGCAAAACGCGCATGCCAAAGTCTTGTGCGATTTTTGCCACCTTGCTTCCTACATTGCCTACCCCTATGATTCCTATAGTCAACTCATCTAACTTTTTATTCCTGATAGACTTCCATACAAGAAGCGATGATTGTATATATTGAGCAACAGAAGCCGAATTACATCCCGGTGCATTCGTCCATTTTATGTCTGCCCGCTTGCAATAGTCCGTATCGATATGGTCGAAACCTATGGTTGCTGTGGCTATAAACTTTACCCGGCTACCCTCTAGTAATTCCCGGTTGCAATGCGTGCGGGTGCGGACAATCAGCGCATCTGCGTTCCGTACTAGTTCCGGTGTGAAATCCTTTCCCGGCGCATAGATTACCTCATCGGCTATTCCCTGAACCGCTTCTTTTATATAAGGAATTTTGTTATCTATAATAATTTTCATATACAATTCATCTTTAATATCCACAAAGGTAGCAAATAAAAAAGTAAGAAACGGTTGCTTGTCTGAAAAATATTACATAGATTTGCCCTATTATATATCTATAAGCTAGTTAAGATTATGACATTTAGTAACCTTTGCAACGAGATTTTTTGGAAATCGACAACAGATTACCATGTAACAGATAGTGTGGATGCTCCGATGAACAATCCTTACGAGTTGAAGTCGATAGAGTATTATTTATACCTGAAGAATTGGATCGATGCCGTTCAATGGCATTTCGAAGATATTATTCGTGACCCTCAGATTGATCCTGTGGAAGCACTGGTTTTGAAGAGAAGAATTGATAAGTCCAATCAGGATCGTACAGACTTGGTTGAACTGATAGACAGCTATTTTTTGGATAAATATAAAACCGTCAAACCACTTTCTGATGCAACTATCAATACGGAGAGTCCTGCATGGGCAATCGACCGCCTTTCTATTCTTGCGTTGAAAATTTACCACATGCAGCAGGAAGTGGAACGTATGGATACTACCGAGGAACACCGTACGCAGTGTCGGGCCAAACTGAATATCCTGTTGGAACAGCAGAAAGACCTGTCTTCCGCTATCGAGCAATTGCTGACCGACATCGAATCCGGAAGAAAGTACATGAAAGTATATAAACAGATGAAAATGTATAACGACCCGGCTTTGAATCCGGTGCTTTATGCAAAAAAATAACAAATGGCGCGTATTCTCATTATCCGATTTTCAGCCCTTGGCGATGTAGCTATGACGATACCTGTGATACATTCGCTTGCTGTGCAATATCCGCAGCATGAAATCACAGTGTTGAGCCGTGCTGTGTGGCAGCCGCTTTTTCAAGGTTTGCCTGAGAATGTGAATTTTATCGGAGCTGATTTGACAGGCAAGCATAAAGGGTTGTGGGGATTGAATAGCCTTTATTCGGAACTGAAAAAGATACGTTTCGATTACGTAGCTGACTTTCATCATGTGCTCCGGTCAAAATATTTGTGTCTGCGGTTCCGCCTTGCCAATATACCGGTAGCTTCCATTTGCAAAGGAAGAGCCGGTAAAAAGCAACTGGTTCGCCGTCGTCATAAAGTGATGGAGAATCAGAAAAGTTCTTTCCGTCGCTATGCTGATGTACTGGAAAAACTCGGTTTTCCGGTTTTGTTGAACTTCTCTTCTATTTATGGAGAGGGGAAAGGAAATTTTGCGGAAATAGAACCCGTTACCGGTCCGAAAGAAAATCAGAAATGGATTGGTATCGCTCCTTTTGCTAAACATATCGGTAAAATTTATCCGTTGGAATTGCAAGAACGGGTCGTTGCCCATTTTGCCGCTAATCCAGGGGTGAAGGTGTTTTTGTTTGGCGGTGGAAAAAAAGAGCAGGAAGTCTTTGATTCTTGGATTGCCAAATATCCTACTGTCGTTTCCATGATAAGTAAGCTGAATATGCGTACGGAATTGAATCTGATGAGTCATTTGGATGTGATGCTTTCGATGGATTCTGCCAATATGCATTTGGCATCTTTGGTTAATATTCCTGTGGTTTCCGTTTGGGGGGCAACTCATCCTTATGCTGGATTTATGGGTTGGAAGCAATTGCCGGTCAATACTGTGCAACTCGATTTGTTATGTCGTCCCTGTTCGGTGTATGGACAGAAACCTTGCTGGCGAGGAGATTATGCTTGCTTGAGGGAGATAAAGCCTGAACAGGTGATTGCGAAGATTGAAGGGATAATTGGTTGATAATAAAAAAGAATTAAAATGCAGAAGGATTTGTTAGAAGATGAATGTAAATTTTCGATTCTCATTCCCACATGGAATAATTTAGATTATCTCAAATTATGTATTGAGAGTATAAATAAAAATTCGGTATATAAACATCAGATTCTAATTCATGTAAATGAAGGTAGGGATGGTACGCTTGCGTGGATACGGCAGAATGAATATGAACATACTTATAGTGAGAATAATATCGGGGTTTGTTGGGCATTAAATGGACTACGTCCTTTGGTAAAGACCAATTATATTTTGTATATGAATGATGATATGTATGTATGTCCGGGCTGGGATGCTGCTTTGTGGAACGAAATTCAGGTCTTGCCGGATAATAAATTTTTCTTTTCATCTACTTTAATTCAGCCTCGTCCTTTTTTTTGTAAAAGTGTGATAGCGCCTGCTAATTTTGGAGAAAGTGTGGAGACATTTAATGAAGAAGAGCTATTGAGTAAGTTTCAGTTACTGCCTCATTTAGACTGGCTGGGAGCTACTTGGCCGCCTAATGTTGTGCATCGGGATATTTGGGATTTGGTCGGTGGGTATAGTGTTGAGTTTTCACCGGGAATGTATAGTGATCCGGATTTCTCTGCGAAACTTTGGATGGCGGGTGTGCGTTTGTTTAAGGGAGTATCTGCAAGTCGGGTGTATCATTTTGAAGCCCGTTCAACAGGTCGGGTTAGAAAGAATGATGGTAGCATGCAGTTCTTGTTAAAATGGGGAATTACTTCGGCTTCTTTTATGCGGAATATTCTTAAGCGAGGTGAACGTTTTGATGAAAATGCCATAGAAAAGATAGATAGTCTGACTTTAAATAAAGATATAGTTCGTAGCCGGTTAAAAAGAGTCTTATGCTTATTTAAGAAAAGTCCGCATTCAAAAAAAATATGGGAAAAATAAATTAGGATAATTATGCATTTAGGAGTAATTTTGCCTCATACGAAACTTTATGGTGGAGTGAAGCGCTTTTTGGAATTAGGGAATATTTTTATAGAGTTGGGCCATACTTTCACTGTTTATACAGTAGAAGGAAAATCTCCGTCTTGGTATGATTTTAAAGGAGAAACAAAGAACTTTGCAGCTCTGCAGAAAGATGATATTGATGCATTGTTTACAACGGAGGTAAAATTTCTGGAACAGTTGACTACTGCTAATACCAAAAGGAAGATTTTTTATCACGTCAGGATGACGGAAAAACTTCGGAAAGCTTTAAAATATTCAGATATTGAGGTTTTTGCGTGCTCTACTAATATCTACTTATATGATAAGAAGAAATATGGTATTGAAGCCTTCAAGGCGTTGGGTGGGGTAAATGTTTCAAATTATCAGGAAAAAACAGACTATTCTGTTGAGGGGCGTCCTTTTTGTGTTATGGCTTATGGACGCTTGGCGGAGAGGGTTAAAGGTACAAAGTATGTTGTTAAAGCATGCGAGAAGTTATATAAAAAAGGATATGATATAAAATTACTTTTGTTTGATACGGCTATAAGTGAGAAAGCTCAGAAACTGATAGATAACTTTTCTACTTCTGTTCCTTTTGAATTTGTTCAGAATCATCCTTTTGATAAAAATTCGGAACTGTTTAATCGGGCAGACGTTTTTGTGGCTGCGGAGGGGCATGCCGGATGGTCAAATACTGTGGCAGAGGCAATGGCGTGCGCTCTTCCTGTTATTGCGACAACAGCAGGCACACGTGATTTGCTGATAGACGGCGTTACCGGTCTTCATACATGGAGATATGCTTTTATGATACGCCGTCGGTTAAAAACTTTAATAGAGAATGAAAGGTTGAGAGAGCAATTGGGGAAAGCTGCACGTAAAAATGTAGAGAACTTTGATTGGTATGTATTGGCCCGAAGTATAGAAAAGTACCTTATGAAGTAAAGAGGCGCTTGATTTTTCTTCGAGTGTTCCGAATGAAGCTTTTTCTTTCGGTTATTTTATTGTGTCTGTCTGTTAACTGAATTAGTTTCTTTGTTGTTGTTTCTGTATTGCAGTGAGTTAAAAGGGCATATTCTCTTCCCATTATGGTGAGCATATTGTGGGAGGCCTCTAATTTGGAAAGATTTCTCAATCCTTCCTTTGTGGTTACATTAGTAAATTTAGTACGGTTTAAATCTACCAAATAAAAGCTAAAGGTCCCATTTGTATTCTTCTTTATCAAAGTGTTTCCTGCCGAATGATCAATGAAATAAACCCCTTTCTGGTGAAAGGCATAGGTAAATCTGACGAACTCTTGAAGAGCGGTTTCCTGTTCCTGCCGAGGTAAATTACTTATACCTCTGAATGTAAAGTCGTAATCCAGTTGGCGGCAGATATAGTAACTTTTTGTTAGTCCAAGTTTGTCTTTATATAATATAAAGGCTATTGGTTCAGGAGTATTAATGCCTAACTTGTTGAAGCGGGTTGCATAAATGAAAGAACGTTCGGCTTTCGATTTCCGAAAATAAGCATAAGCTATTTTATTGATGAAGTGTGGTAGTTTAAATGCTTTGACGCACATGGGTACTTCTCCGCATTTAATTACTTTTAGTGTATTTCTTCCTGAATATATAACTTCTCCTTCTTTCTCGAAACGTTCGGGTAGAGATAGAATACATTCTTTTAAATGTGCATATTGGGGATTAATCTGATAGTCAATCATAAAAAAAGATTATAAACGTCCGTCAACCATATTGCTTTTAAGTAGGCCTTTTACATCATAAATAATCCCATCCTGTTTTATCATATTTTTGATGTCAAGTTTCAGAAATTCATTGTGAGCTACTGCAAGGACTATTGCATCAAACTTATCTTTGGGAAGCTCATTGGCTATTTCTAAGTTATATTCTCTTTTTACTTCTTCAGGTTTAGCCCAATAGTCATAGATTGTGATATTGGTATTGTAGTCTTTTAATGCTTTTATAATATCAAAGACTTTTGTATTGCGTACATCTGGGCAGTTCTCTTTAAATGTAAACCCTAAAACTAATATGTGTGAGCCTTTCACATAGTTTCCTTTCTTGATTAAGCATTTTACGACCTGGTTGGCAATATATTCACCCATACTGTCATTTATTCTTCTTCCGGCGAGTATGACCTCGGGATGATAGCCGTAGTCTTGGGCCTTTTGGGCTAAATAATAAGGGTCTACTCCAATGCAATGCCCACCGACTAACCCGGGTTTAAAGGGTAGAAAGTTCCATTTTGTGGCAGCGGCATCCAGTACCTCTTGTGTGTCTATTCCCATCAAGTTAAAGATCTTGGATAGTTCGTTGACGAATGCTATATTGATGTCTCTTTGAGAATTCTCGATGACTTTGGCGGCTTCTGCAACCTTTATACAGGAAGCTAGATGTGTACCTGCCGTAATTACAGAACTATAAAGATGGTCTATTTTTTTCCCGATTTCAGGTGTTGAACCGGAAGTCACTTTTTTGATTTTCTCGACAGTGTGCTGCTTGTCTCCTGGGTTAATGCGCTCAGGAGAATAACCGGCAAAGAAATCGATATTGAATTTCAGACCGGATATTCTTTCGATAACAGGAATACATTCTTCTTCGGTAACTCCTGGATATACTGTTGATTCATAAATGACAGTGTCTCCTTTGTTGATAACTTTGGCTACAGTTTCACTGGCTTTGTATAGCGGGGTTAAATCCGGATTGTGATGTTTGTCGACCGGGGTTGGTACGCATATTATATAATAATTACAACTTCTCAGGTCTTCCAGGCTGTAAGAGCAATATAAACCGGTTTCTTCTTTGTCGGGTGTATTTTTTCTTAAGACAGAACGTAATGTCTCATCATCCACTTCTAAAGTGGAGTCATGTCCGGTCATCAATTCTTCTACTCTGGTCTTTTTAGCATCAAAGCCTATTACTGGATATTTTGTAGCGAACAAGCGTGCTAATGGTAAACCTACATACCCTAATCCGATAATACCTATTTTTATATTTCCCATACTGCTTTTACTTAAGATTTGTCCAATACCAGTCGATTGCTTCTTTTAATCCCTCTTTCATGCTGAATTTGGGTGAATAGTTCAATAACATTTTAGCTTTATCAATGCAGGCAAGGGAATGTGGAATGTCCCCCAATCTGTTTGGCCCATGTTTTATCTCAACAGAAGCAATTTTCGGGTCATAAACACTTAGAAAATCTTTTAGATAGCCAGTCAGTTGATTAAGGGTTGTACGCTCTCCAAATGCAGTGTTATATACAGTGTTAAGAGCATTAGGGTTCTTGGTTGATAATGCTAATACATTCATTTGGATGACATTATCGATATAGGTAAAGTCTCTGGAGTATTCTCCGTTACCATTGATGACGGGAGATTCATATTGTATAAGCTTCCTTACGAAAAGAGGAATAACAGCAGCGTATGCCCCATTGGGGTCCTGGCGTCGTCCAAACACATTGAAGTAGCGAAGTCCGATGCATTCTATTCCATAAGTTTTGGAAAAAATATCGGCATATAGCTCATTGACATATTTAGTTATAGCATAAGGAGATAAAGGTTTGCCTATTACTTCTTCTACTTTAGGCAATGACTGTGAATCTCCATAAGTAGAAGAACTGGCGGCGTAAACAAAGCGCTTGACTTTTGCATCTCTGGCGGCAACCAACATATTTAAAAATCCACCTATATTGACTTCGTTTGTGGTAATCGGATCTTTTATTGAACGGGGAACAGAGCCTAATGCAGCCTCATGCAATACATAATCTACTCCTTCTGTCGCCTTTCTGCAGTCTTCAAGATTACGTATATCGCCTACTATCAATTTAAAATTAGGATTGTTGAACTGGTGCTGTATGTTCTCTGGTTTTCCTGTTATGAAGTTATCTAAACATACAACACGATGCCCCTGATTCAGGAGATGATCGCACAGATTGGAACCAATGAATCCTGCTCCTCCTGTTACTAAAATGGTTGAATCTTTTTCCATTACTTTTGAATATTGTAAGTCTGGGCAAAGATAATACTTTTCTTGACTATTAATTGCTTCTTTTGAAAACTTTATATAGCTTTGTCTCTTCTAAAAAAAGTATTTATGCGGCATGCCTTTTTAAAAAACTTAATGATTGGCTCTGGAGTGCTTGGATTATGGCGGACATTTAACAAGACTCCAAGAGTATTGTTTTATCATGGAGTTGATACAATTATAGATTCATCGGTTCAAACATTACATCTGCTGCCGGATGTTTTTGAGGCGGAAATGCAATATTTGCGAAAGCATTATGATGTAATTTCGATGGATGAATATTATGAAAGGTTTGTATCTGCGGGATTTAACGGTCAAGAGGTAGTTATTACTTTTGATGATGGGTATCGAAATAACCTGACTGTTGCTGCTCCGATTCTTTCTTCTTTGTCTTTGCCTTTTACTGTATTTGTGTCGGTGGAGCATTTGGAAAAGAGAAAGCGTTTTCCTACTTTCATAAACAGAGTTGTATTATTAGGTGCTCAGTTAACTCACATTCAGGTTGATTGTCTTGATATCGACTGTGATTTGCCAACCGATACTGAACGGATGGCAATTATGAAAAGGATAAATAGGGCTTTAAAACATTCGGATGTGGCAAAGGTTAATTTGATTTGCTCGCAGTTGGAAGCTAATCTTTCAAGCAATGTTTTGGATGAACTTTATGAAAAATATTCTTCTGACGCTCCGATGAATTGGGATGAACTTGTGAAACTTAAACGGGATTATGACTGTATCATAGGTTCTCATTGCTTGGATCATTTTATATGTAATTCGTTCCAACAGGAAAGGGAGACTCGTCGGCAAATTTTTGAGAGCAGGCATATTCTCCAGCAAAGAATAGGAAGTGAATGCGCTTATCTGGCTTTTCCGAATGGGAATTTGAAGCAAGGTGACATCAGTGAGTCTGCCCGTGTAGCAGTAAAGGAAGCCGGGTACAAACTTGCTTTTACTACAATGAACGAGCGTTTGCAGAGAAATAGCGACCCTTTCCTTTTACCTCGTTGTGCTGCGCGTTTTGATTTGCCGGATTTTAAAGTGAAGCTAGCCCTTAAGCCTTAGTGGCAGATAATGCTTTCTGATATACTTGCATAATATCTTGGGCTATTGTTTCATCGGAAAAGCGTTTGATATATTCTTTCCCTTTTGTTGTCATCTTGCTGGCCAGGTCGGGTGAGGTGAGTATTTTGTTGATATTTATAGCAAGTTCTTTTTCGTTATTCGGGTTGATGTAAATAGAATCCGGACCACCAGCCTCTTCTAGGCATGAGCCAGTAGCGGCAATAACAGGGATGTTGGAGTGTATGGCTTCTATGATTGGAATGCCAAAACCTTCAAAAAAGGAAGGGTATACAAATAGCTTTGCCAATTGATAGAAAACCGGGAGTTCCTGAAAAGGGATATTGTGTAATATATGCACTCTGTGGTTAAGCTGGTGTTTATTAATATACTCTTCAACCTCATTAGTGTATGTCGTTTTTTTTCCAATGGCGACTAACGATATGTCCTCGGGGATATATTGCAGTGCTTTCACAATTAAAAGTAGATTTTTACGGCTTTCTATACTGCCTACGTTTAAGATGTACTTGTTTGGAAGCTGATATTTTTGCTGAATTTCTTTTTTCTGTGTACTACTTGCTGGTTGTTCAAAAATAGGATGGCAACTTTGGTAGACAACATCGATTTTATGTGCGTCTATTCCAAAAAAAGCAATGATGTCGCGTTTGGTCATTTCACTGATAGCAATGATGCGGTCGCTGTTTTGACATGCTTTTTTAAATTTGTAAGTATATATGTGTCTGTCAATCCATTTGTAAAATTGTGGGTAGCGTATGAATATTAAGTCATGTATGGTTACTATGCTTTTGGTTTTACTTTTTTTTATAGATAATGGCAGTTCATTGCTGAGTCCATGAAAGAGTGACAGTTGTTCTTCCTTTATCTGTTTGTTTATTCCCCAAATTCTCCATAATGAACGGATTTTTTTCCAAAAATAGGATGTAGGATAAGTTACCTGTATGTTTTCTCTTGAAAGGATACGGTCTAGGACTTTGTTCTCTTTTGGCTTTGGGGCGTAGATGATGTATTGATTTTCTTTGTGAAACCGGCTCAATATATCTATGATGAAGCGACTATAGTTTCCTAGCCCTGTTTTATTTTGTACTGCTCGTTTACCGTCAAAACCTATTCTCATATGTTGAAACCTTTTTTAATGATATGGCAAATGTAATAAAAATAATAAGATACCTTCTGTTTCTAAGGGGATTTTGCATATCTTTGTCAAATTATTATAAGTTGAGGCTATTTATGAGACGGAAATATGACTATTTAATTGTAGGTGCTGGCTTATACGGAGCAGTGTTTGCTTATCAGATGCGTCAGGCGGGATGTTCTTGTTTGGTGATAGATAAGCGCTCTCATAAAGGAGGAAATGTTTACTGTGAAGATATAGACAGTATACGTGTTCACAAATATGGTGCTCATATTTTTCATACAGATAATCAGAATGTTTGGGATTTTGTGAATCGTTTTGTGAAGTTCAACCGATACACAAATTCACCATTAGCCTGTTTTAAGGGCAAATTGTATAATTTGCCTTTTAATATGAATACTTTTTCTCAGTTGTGGGGAGTAAAGACTCCTGCAGAGGCACAAGCAAAAATCGCAGAACAACGTAAAGCTTTTGATTTTATAAAAAAACCCCGAAATTTGGAAGAGCAGGCGTTAAAGCTGTGCGGAGAAGATATCTATTCCTGCCTGATAAAGGGGTATACGGAGAAACAGTGGGGACGTTCAGCTAAAGAACTTCCGGCTTTTATCATTAACAGGATACCTTTCCGTTTTATATATGATAATAATTATTTTAATGATGCTTATCAGGGCATTCCTATTGGCGGATATAATGTGCTTATTGCTGCTTTGTTGGAAGGGGTTGATGTACGTTTGAATACTGACTATTTTAAATCTAAGGCAGAATTGGGTTCTATTGCGGATAGGACTTTGTTTACCGGTTGTATAGATGAATATTTTGATTGCTGTTTTGGAAATTTGGAGTATCGTAGTTTACGTTTTGAGAATCATAGTTTGAATATCAGTAATTTTCAGGGAAATGCAGTCATTAATTATTGTGAGCGTGAGGTCCCTTATACCAGGGTGATTGAACATAAGCACTTTGAATTTGGTACGCAGCCTACAACGGTGGTTACGTATGAATTCCCGGATTCGTTTGGAGTTGGAAAAGAACCTTACTATCCTGTGAATGATGAAAAAAACATGAAGTTGTATTGTAAATATCAAGAGTTGGCTGTTCGAGATAGTAGTGTTTTGTTTGGAGGGCGTTTAGGGAAGTATGCCTATTTGGATATGGACGATACAGTGGAAGCTGCATTAAGTTTGGCGAAAAAAGAAATAGATTTAAGAAAAAAGTAATATGAATTGTTATTTGTCACGAAATTACAGAGGACTTTCTAGCGCAGGGAATAAAGCAAAGACTGATATTGAACAGATAATGTCTGATATGTCATTTAAGAATATCGGTTTGAAACAGACTGTTTATTCAAATAAGATACTGGCGTTTGTCGTGACTCTTTTGGGAGTCTTGAAATCTCCTTTCTGTCTGCATAAGGGAGATGTTCTGGTATTGCAGTATCCACTGAAGAAATATTATGAATTTGTTTGTAATATGGCTCATTTAAGAGGGGCAAAAGTTGTAACGGTCATCCATGATTTGGGAAGTTTCCGTAGACATAAACTTACTGTTGTACGTGAGATTCAACGTTTGAATCATTCGGACTATATCATAGCTCATAATGATAGAATGAAACAATGGCTTGAGGAACAAGGTTGTAAGGCGAAATTGGGGACTCTTGAAATTTTTGATTATCTTTCAACTTCTGTTGCCAATGTACCTTCAGATGTGCGAAAACCTTTTAGGATTCTTTATGCGGGGGGGCTACATCCGCGTAAAAATGCTTTTCTGTATGAAATCGGTACATATGCCGGTCCGTCATTCCGATTCAATCTTTATGGGGCGGGCTTCGAATTGGATAAAGCGAAGGGAAAAGAACATTTTACTTATATGGGATTTGTTAAGTCCGACGATCTGATTTCTACTGCACAGGGGGATTGGGGCCTGGTATGGGACGGCTCTTCTATCTCGACATGTGCAGGCGATTGGGGAGAATATCTTCAATATAATAATCCTCATAAAACATCTTTATACATCCGTTGCGGGTTGCCTGTTATTATTTGGAACAAGGCTGCTTTAGCGTCTTTTGTTCGTGAACATAAAATTGGAATATGTGTTGATTCATTGGAGGATTTGGATGCGGTTCTGTCTGATTTAACGCTACAGCAATATGCTGAAATGCAAAAAAATGTCGCAGAAATCAGTCAGAAACTTCAAGATGGAGAATATTTTTCTAGTGCGGTTCTCAAGGCCATAACTGCATTAAAAAGCTAAAAAAGGAGAGGTTGAACCTCTTTTTTGCATAAAAGATGTAAAGATGGCGCAGTAATTCGTATCTTTGCGCATTTAATATAAGTCTTGATGGTTCTATTTGTGAATTTAGAAACGAGGAATAAGGAAAAAAGTGATTATGGAACAGAAAGAAAATAATTTGAAGGAACAAATACTTTCGCTTGTGAAAGAGTATTATGCTGAGACTTTTGGGCAGTCTAAAGAATTTGTTCCGGGTAAAACATTTGTGAATTATGGCGGTCGTTATTTTGGCGAAGAAGAATTGGTAAATTTGGTCGATTCTTCTTTGGATTTTTGGTTGACTGCCGGTCCGTGGGCCCACCGTTTTGAAAAAAGACTGGCTGATTGGCTGGGGGTTAAATATTGTTCGTTGACCAATTCTGGATCATCAGCTAATCTGTTGGCATTTATGGCTTTAACCTCTCCCGAGCTTGGGGAACGTTGTATAAAAAGGGGGGATGAAGTTATAACTGTGGCCTGTGGATTCCCTACTACAGTTACTCCTTGTATTCAATATGGTGCTATCCCTGTTTTTGTAGACATAACTGTTCCGGAATATAACATAGATATAACTCAACTCGAAGCGGCATATTCAGACAAGACAAAAGCGGTAATGATTGCCCACTCTTTGGGGAATGCGTTTAATTTAGAGGCTGTGAAAGAGTTCTGTGATACTCACAATCTGTGGCTGGTAGAAGATAATTGTGACGCTTTGGGGACTGAATATACTTTAAAAGGTGAAACCCGTAAAACCGGGACATTCGGGCATATTGGAACCTCCAGTTTTTATCCTCCTCATCATATGACAATGGGAGAAGGAGGAGCAGTTTATACGAACGATCCATTGTTGCATAGGTTGATAAACTCATTTCGTGATTGGGGACGTGATTGTTGGTGCATAGGTGGAGTAGATAATACTTGCAAATCTCGTTTTAGTAAACAATATGGCGAATTGCCTCTTGGATATGATCATAAATATGTTTACTCTCATTTTGGGTATAATCTGAAAGTAACAGATATGCAGGCTGCTATAGGTTGCGCGCAACTGGAGAAATTGGATCAAATAGTATCAGCCCGCAGAAAGAACTTTAATTTCCTGAAAGAAAAGCTGGCCGGTACAAGAGGGTTGATTTTACCTGAAGCCGAGAAGAATTCCAATCCGAGCTGGTTCGGTTTTCTTATTTCTGTGAAAGAAGATGCCGGTTTTACTCGCAATGAATTATCTGAATATTTGGAAAAGAATAAAATACAGACTCGTAATCTTTTTGCAGGTAACCTGTTGAAACATCCGGCTTTTAATGAAATGAGGAAATCCGGTGAAGGTTATCGTGTTGTTGGTGAGCTGGTAAATACCGACTTCGTAATGAATAATACTTTCTGGATTGGAGTTTATCCGGGAATGAAACCTGAAATGTTACAATTTATGGTGGATACGATTAAACAGTTTGTGGATTCACATTAATATTATAACACAAAATAAATTAGATTATGAAAGCTGTCATTTTAGCCGGTGGCTTTGGCTCAAGATTGAGTGAAGCTACAAATTTAATTCCAAAGCCAATGGTGGAAATAGGAGGGAAACCTATTTTGTGGCATATAATGAAGACTTATAGTTATTACGGAATTAATGATTTTATTATCTGCTGTGGTTATAAACAATATGTCATAAAGGAATATTTTGCTAACTATTTTCGGCATAATTGCGATATGACAGTAGATTTATCTAATAATCGTGTCGAGATTTTAGATAATCATTCTGAAAACTGGCGTGTTACGATGGTAGATACCGGATTGAATACAATGACGGGTGGCAGAATAAAACGAGTCGAAAAGTATTTGGAAGATGAACCATTTTTGTTGACTTATGGTGACGGTGTGACAGACTTAAATATTGCAGATACTATAGCCGAACATGAGAAATCTGGTTGTTTGCTTTCTGTGACTGCTTATAAGCCGGGCGGGAAGTTTGGAGCATTAGAAATCGATTTGGGTACCAATAAGGTGAAGTCTTTTATGGAAAAACCGGATGGTGACCGCAATTGGATAAATGCAGGTTATTTTGTTTGTGAACCGGAGGTACTAAGTTTTATAAAAGGTGGTGATTCTACTTCTTTTGAGGGAAAACCTTTGGAGGAGATTGCTAAAGCTGGACAAATGCATGCTTATAAACACCGAGGATTTTGGAAGCCGATGGATACCTTGAGGGATAACTCGGAATTGAATGAGATGTGGGAGCAAAATAAAGCTCCTTGGAAGGTTTGGAAATAAAATAGATAGAAATGGTCGATATTTTTCATAATTTTTACCGTGGAAAGAGAGTTCTGGTGACAGGGCATACAGGTTTTAAAGGATCTTGGCTTTCTATATGGTTACATGAGTTGGGTGCTGAGGTTATTGGACTAGCATTAGAGCCAACTTCTGAAAAGGATAATTATGTGCTTTCAGGAATTGGTACTATGATAACCGATTTGCGTGGTGATATACGCAATGGAGAATTGCTCAAAGAAATCTTTAAAACCTATCAGCCTGATATCGTCTTTCATTTGGCTGCCCAGCCTCTTGTTAGGCTTTCTTATGAGATGCCTGTCGAAACATATGAAACCAATGTGATGGGAACACTTCATGTTTTAGAAGCGATTCGTGCTACGGAGAGTGTGAAAGTAGGAGTTATGATAACTACTGATAAATGTTATGAAAATGCAGAGCAGTTATGGGGATACCGGGAAAATGAACCTATGGGGGGATATGATCCTTATTCTTCTTCAAAAGGTTGTGCCGAAATTGCGATATCTTCATGGAGACGCTCTTTTTTTAATCCTGCTGATTACAATATGCATGGTAAAGCAATCGCAAGTGTTCGTGCTGGGAATGTTATTGGAGGTGGGGATTGGGCGAAAGACCGGATAATTCCTGATTGTATAAGAGCTTTGGAAGCTGATAAGACTATTGATATTAGAAGTCCTAAATCTATTCGTCCATGGCAGCATGTTTTAGAACCATTAGGAGGCTATATGCTATTGGCGAAGAAAATGTGGGAAGCTCCTACTGAATATTGTGAAGGATGGAATTTTGGTCCGAAACTGGAGTCTGTTGAAAATGTGTGGGGAATTGCAGAACGTGTCATAAAATATTATGGTAAGGGTGAACTTTGTGATTGTTCTGATCCAAATAGCTTGCATGAAGCTAAATTGTTAATGCTTGATATTTCAAAGGTTTATTTTAGATTAGGATGGCAACCTAGACTTGATTTGGAACAAACTATTCAAATGACAGTAGAGTGGTATAAAAGGTATAACGATGAGGCTGTCTATGATTTGTGTGTGGAACAAATCAATAAATATATAAATGAATGAAATATAATTGATGGGAAGTAAAACGATACTTTTAACAGGTGGTAGTGGTTTCATCGGGCGTAATATACATGAGAGCTTTTTGGTTGATAAATACAATGTATTATCTCCTTCAAGTTCGGAGTTAAATGTAGCGGATGAAAAGAGTGTTGCTGATTATTTGCATAAACATACGGTAGATGTTGTCATACATGCGGCGGTGAAACCAAGTCATAGAAATGCAAAGGATTTCTCAAATATATTTTATATTAACACCCGTATGTTTTTTAATTTGGAGAAATATAAGGAGTGTTTTGAAAAAATACTAGTAATAGGTTCTGGAGCGATATACGATAATCGTAATTATCAGCCTAAAATGAAAGAGGATTCATGGATGGAACATATACCTGTAGATGAACATGGATATTGTAAGTATGTATGTGAGAAAGTTATTGCTCATTGCTCTAATATTTATGATTTACGTGTGTTTGGTATTTTTGGTAAATATGAAGACTATGCTATCCGTTTTATTTCAAATGCTATTTGTAAAGTCTTATTTAATCTGCCAATTTCGATTAAACAGAACCGCAAGTTTGATTATTTATATGTAAATGATTTTATGCCTATATTAGATTGGTTTGTGCAGAATGAACCTAAATATAAAGCTTATAATATTACTCCAGATTCTTCAATCTCATTATATGACTTAGCGGTAATTGTACGTGAGGTAGCGGGAAAGCCTTTACATCCGATTGTTGTATCTCAAGAAGGGATGGGGTTAGAATATAGTGGGGATAACTCTCGTTTGAAGAGTGAACTTGACCTTAACTTAACTCCTTTGGCATTGGCTATTCGTGATTTATATATATGGTATTCAGATAATAAAGAGCAATTAGATAGAAACCTTTTGTTGATTGATAAATAAAATGGAAATTATTTTGCATCATATCCGAAAACATAAATTTGCATATGCTTTAGTTGCAGTTGTATTGTATCAACTTGCGTGTGCAGTACAGGGTTTTGACTTGTCTGACGAAGGTTGGGGGATGTATTTTTATCAACAAATATTTAAGAATCCTGAATGTGTGGTAGCGCAGATGCCATATTGGGTTACTGGTGCAATTGGTGGAGCATGGAATCTATTGTTTCCAGCAGGAGGCTTCTTAGGAACACGGATTTTAGGAATAATAATAGTGACAGGAACATTCTGTCTTTCTTATGTGTTTTTGAAAAAAAGTATAAATTCAGGTTGGTTATTAGTTGGTTTGATAGCTCAAATGTTAATAGTTGTCGGTGATCCTAAACCTTATGGCTATAACTCATTGACTGCTTTTATTGTACTTTGGGTTGTTATTGTTTTTTGGCGGGGACTTGAAACTGGTAGGCTTGTTTGGTTCTTTATTGGTGGATTTATGTTAGGTGTTAATATCTTTGTTCGAATACCTAATCTAGCTATTTTACCCATTATATTATTAATTCCGGTTTGCCAATATTGGAAGAATGGTAGTATGCGTTTTTTTAATAGTCAAATGTGGACGGCTGCTTGGGGGACGATTGTGGGGGTAGCAGTAATAATTGCGGCTATGTACTATTGGGGATATTGGGCTTTTTTTATGGAGGCCATGACAGGGGTAGCTAGCAGTGCAACCGATGAGACTAATTCTCACCAGTTTGGGAGGTTAATTGTAAGATATGCAAAGAATTATTGGGGAATAATATCTGTGGGGGGGATTGTTGTGTTATTGGGTGGAGTTTATACTTGGTTGCAGAGTAAACTGATAAATAAATATTCCTCATGGGTATTGAATCTTTTGTTTGTGTTTGTTTGGATTTTTTTAGGTCTATGCTTTAATAAGGCTCTTCGGCATAATGATATGTATTTTACTCACTTTATATCTTATGTTGGCACTATATTAATTCTAATAAATTATAACCGGAGTGAAGAACTTCGTATGAGATATGTGGCTTTAGCTTCTCTTTTTATGATTGTCTGTATGCCTTTGGGGAGTGATCAAGGTATTAATACAATGTGGACATCAGCTTGGTTAGCTCTGCCATTAGGGACAGCTTATTTGTGTCGTTTATTTGAAGATGAGGTTATTTGGAATGAGAAGCTAGGAAAATATTCTATGTATAAGCGTTATGTACGCTGTTATTTGTGCATTATATTCGTGAGCTATATAGCTTGTGGTATTTATAAAAATGATAATTTGGCTTATTATGATCCAGATAGTCGATTGGAAAAAGTACATTCTATTGATAATCAGTATTGTCGTTTTATCTATACAGGCTCCTATCGTGCAAATTTAATGAATGACTTGTTGCCTGTTTTAGAAAAATATGTGAAGCCTGGCGATTTTCTTTTAGTTTATAATTTTATGCCGGGACTAAATTATATGACAGATACACGCTCGTATATTTCGAATGCTTGGCTATGGTGTCTTTCGGGAGCCGAATTAGAACGACAGTTGCAATTTGCTATGTCAAAAAAAACTCCACTTCCTGTTGTATTGCGACAGAATTTTAGAGCTACAAATTTATGGGGGGACTATGATCCTTATTTTATGGATGTTAATCATCTTCCTGAAAACGTTTTATCTCGTCCGGATCAAATAAAAGCTATGAATAATTTTTTAGATATGAATCATTATAAAACAGTTTGGACGAATCGCTATTTTGATATATTATTACCTGATGTTTAATTAGTGAACTAATGAGTATGAAGATATTTTCACATGCTATTGATGTTACATTTATTCGGTTTGTATTAATTGGTCTATTGAATACAGCTTTTGGTGTGGGAGTATATTGTCTTTTTGTTTATTGGGGGATACCTTATCGTGTTGCTGTCTTATTGAGTACTATATTGGGGGTGTTATTTAACTTTAAAACAATCGGAACTTTTGTTTTCAGAAACACAAAGAATCGATTGATTTTTAAATTTGTAGCAGCTTATGTTATTGTTTATTTTATAAATATAGGGCTAATACATTTGTTACTTGAATTGTCCGATTTAAATGAGTATATTGCAGGTATAATTGTTACTCCTATTGTTGCGATTGCATCATTTGTTCTGCAAAAACGATTTGTTTTCAATTAAAAAGAATTGCGGCAGGACTGAAACAATATAGAATCTATTCTATACAACAGCCTTTTTGATGTTTTAATTATCATATGTAAATGATGGTTAATTGTTTGTGCTTGTAGTTAATTATATAGAATATGAGGGAAGGGAGCTTCTGTTTTGATTTATAATAATTTGTTAAATATTGAAAAATGGATCTAGTACTTCCTGATTAAAAATGAAACAAATAAACAATAACCAGAATTTTATATATTGCATGTCTTTAATAGCATGCATGTGGATTATCCTATTATTTGTAGATCCAACAACACAAATGAATGTTTTCTTTTTGCGAGTTGGAGACTTCTTTGCTGATTTTTTCAATACATTAATTTATATTGCAGATAAGGATCCCTATTTTAATGAACTTTATGGGACTTTGAATAAGAATTATTTGCCATTTGCTTATTTGATTTTATATCCGTTTACTAGAATGATTAATTATTCTGGGATAACTTTATCAGATTGTTGGGCGAATGGGACAGCATTAGTTAGTGGATTTCTTTTCATGTTGTTTTCTCTTTATGTTTTTTTCATTCTCTTTATTTGCTATGTAAAAAAAATGGATGTAATGTAACACTGGTTCTATTTATTGTTTTTTTTCTGCAGCTAATTTATACGTATTAGAACGAGGGAATCAGATATTGCTTTCAGCTGCGTGTGTTAACTATTTTCTTTTGTTTAAGGATACTAAAAACTGTCGATGGATTGCGGCTGTTTGTTTGGCTATTGCTTCAGTATTGAAAGTGTTCTCTGTTGTTTTTGGTCTGTATTATTTATGTACAAAATCATATAAATTATTATTTTATTATATTTCTATTTGTTGCTTGTTGGCTTTGCTGCCCTTTTGTTTTTTTGAAGGAGGATTTGATAATATTAGGCAATTATACAATAATGTTGTAGCACAAACTGCTGCTTATGGACAAGATTCTTCTGTTTATCGTTATGGCATAATTCCTCTGTTGCTACAGATTGATGAGAAATTACCGTTGGAACATAAACTTCTGTTTTATTCTATTGGAAAATACATGACCTATTTTTTAGGGGGATACACGCTTCTTTTGAGTGTTAAGGTTAACTCTTCTTTTATTAAAATAGCTTTGCTATCAATGTTTTGTTGTTTGTTTCCACAACAGGCTTTTGCATATAATGTAATTTATTTATTTCCAATTTTTATAGGATTACAATTTGTTGTAGAGTTGAAAAAAAATGCACCTAGAACGCTATTTCTAGTTTCTTTTCTGTTTATTATTATATTCTTTCCGATACAAATGCCAAGCTCGATAAATGTTGCTACTCATGTAATCAATAATGTAGGTGCTATATTACTTTGGCTTGTTTTGCTTGTAATGGCAACTCTGGAGTTATTGTTTGAGAAGAAAGTTAATACGAAAATACTTGTTTGACTGGTTGTTTATTCTTTGAGATAATGTTATATGAGACTTTTTCTGTTGGTTGAGGTTAGGTTTACATGAAACATTTTGGATAATTCGTTAATTCTCTCTACTTTTGTTTCTTACAATTTAGATTCAAGTTGTGTTTGACTTAATAATTGAATATAACCTAACCTAATTTTTAACATATCAACCTTATGGAGGTAAAGAAAAAAATAAGTATTGTAACTCCTTGCTATAACGAGGAAGGGAATGTACGTGAACTCTATAATCAAGTCAAACAGCAGTTTGATGCTTTGACTGATTATACCTATGAACATATTTTTATAGATAATGCTTCTAAAGATGGCACTATTGACATTTTGCGTGAATTGGCGAAGAGTGATAAGAATGTTAAGTTAATATTGAATATTAAGAATTTTGGACATATACGTTCTCCTTATTATGGGTTGCTACAGGCAACTGGTGATGCTGCGATATTGATGGTTGCGGATTTGCAAGATCCTCCTTCGTTAATTCCTGATTTTATTAAAAGGTGGGAAGAAGGACACCAAATTGTATTAGGAGTAAAAAGTAAAAGTAAAGAAAACCCGCTTATGTTTGCGCTGAGGAAGATGTATTATCAGCTAATGGCAAAGTCTTCTTCTACGGAACATATTAGTAACTTTACAGGTTTTGGTTTATATGCTCAGTCTTTTTTAAATACTCTTCGGAGTATTGAGGACCCATATCCTTATTTTAGAGGAATGGTCGCAGAATTAGGAGCTGATTATTGTACTGTTACATATACTCAGCCGGTTCGTCAAAGGGGTAAAACCAAGAATAACTTTTATACTCTTTATGATATGGCAATGCTGGGGTTTGTGAATCACTCAAAACTTCCTCTCCGCATGGCTAGTTTTATTGGATTTATTGTAGCTTTAATTAGTTTATTGGTAGGGTTAGTCTATTTGGTATATAAATTGGTTTATTGGGATAGCTTTAGTGTGGGGATGGCTCCACTGGTAATCGGACTTTTCTTTTTTTCTTCTGTGCAGTTGTTGTTTATAGGCATTATTGGAGAATATATCGGTGCTATTTATACACAAGTAAGAAAACGTCCTTTAGTGATAGAACGCGAAAGAGTAAACTTTTAATAACTAAAAAAATAGGCTGTGGTAAAAGTAAGCGACTTTATTTTTGAGTACTTGTATGCTCAGTATGGTGTAGAACAAGTATTTTTAGTGACAGGTGGAGGTGCGATGCATCTTAATGATGCAATTGGACGTAATAAACATATTAAGTATGTTTGTAACCACCATGAACAGGCAGCGGCAATTGCAGCGGAAGGCTATTATCGTTCAAGTGGGAAACTTTGTGTTACTAATGTAACTACGGGACCTGGTGGAACGAATGCCTTAACAGGGGTTCTAGGGCAGTGGTGTGATTCAATCCCGGCATTATATATATCGGGGCAAGTGAAGCAAAGTACTACAATTTGTGCGTGTCCTGAATTAAATCTTCGGCAATTGGGTGATCAGGAGGTTGATATAGTTGATATCGTGAAACCTATCACTAAAATGGCAGTGATGGTGACTGACCCTTTGGATATAAAGTACTATCTTGATAAGGCTGTTTTTTTAGCTTTGAATGGCCGCCCAGGTCCGGTATGGTTGGATGTGCCATTAGATATTCAGGGAGCTGTTATTGACGAAGAAAAATTGCGTGAATTCTCATCGGAAGAGATAGAAAAAGAAGCTCCTCTGTTAAAAGAAGAATGTGTAGAATTGCTTCTTCAAAAGATTCAGGCAGCGAAAAGTCCGGTTGTTTATGTTGGTAATGGAGTGCGTCTGGCCGGAAGGGTAGATCAGTTTTTGTCGATCGTAGAAAAACTGAATGTGCCTGTCGTGACTGCTATTAGTGGATCGGATATTATTTGGCATGACCATCCTTTGTGTTTTGGAAAACCTGGAATATGCGGAGATCGTATCGGTAATATAATGGTACAGAACTCGGATTTGTTGATTGTGTTGGGAACTCGTTTGAGCATCAGGCAGATAAGTTATGCATATGACTTATTGGCTCCCAAAGCTTACAAAGTGATGGTCGATATTGACGAAAATGAACTGAAGAAACCTACTCTTTCTATTGATTTGCCAATTCATGCAGATTTACGAGATTTTCTGGATCTCTTTCAGACTAAATTGGCTGGGACATGCCTTCCGTCTTTTGAACATTGGAGAAGTTGGGGACGTGCGATTGAAAAAGAATTGCCGACTTTGTTTGATGATAATCCTTCTATACCGGAATATATAAGTTCATATGTTTTTGCTGATGAATTGTTTAAACAGTTGCGTGAGGGGGATGTAGTGGTGACTGGAAATGGTACGGCCTATACTTCGACCTATCAAGCTATGAAAGTAAATAGAGGAGTACGTGTATTTGCAAATCAAGGTTGTGCGGCTATGGGGTATGACTTGCCTGCTGCTATTGGTGCGGCAATTGCTAATGGCAAAGGTCGTACAATTCTTGTAACGGGAGATGGAAGTGTTCAAATGAATATTCAAGAGCTCCAGACGTTGTTGACTTATCGTATTCCACTGAAAGTATTTATATTGGAGAATCAAGGGTATTTGGCTATCAAGACAACTCAGCAGTCTTTCTTTCAAGGGCATTATATAGGGAGTGATCCTGGTAGTGGAGTGGTCTGTCCTGATATGGAAAAGATAGCTAATGCTTATGGTATTCCTTTTGTCAGGTTAAATCAGGAAGGAAATTCTTTAAAAAGTTCAATAGCTGCTGTTCTTCAGTATGAAGGAGCATATATTTGTGAGATAAAGATGCACCCGCTTCAGACCCTTTATCCGAAGTCTGCTTCTTTTATGGATAAGAATGGAAAAATGTCTTCTGCTCCTTTAGAGAAAATGGCTCCTTTTATGTCTGATGAACTTCAGGAGAAATGTATATATTGTCATATTTAATCAGGCAGGCTGCTTATGAGTAATAATACGATACTACTTTCTCTTTGTATTCCTACTTATAATAGGGTGGGAACTTTGACTGTGATGTTGGAACGAGTCGTACATGATCCGGATTTTAATGAGGAAGTGGAGATTGTAATTTCTGATAATTGTTCTACTGATGATACAGAAGCACAAATACGAAGAATGGCTTCTGAGTATCCTAATATTAAATATTATCGTAACTCGGAAAATGTTCAAGACCGGAATTTTTATTTAGCTCTTTCTAGAGGAAGAGGTCGCTATCTGAAGTTATTGAATGATTATATATTATTCAAGGTAGGCGGATTAGGAATAATGAAGGATTACATACGCAAATGTGAAAGTGAAGATGTTAATTTGTTTTTTTATTCGAATCTCCGGAAGCCTTATCGCAGATCAAAAGAAGTCCAAATCGAAAATGTGGATTCGTTTGTGCGTATAATTAATAATAAAATTACTTGGATTACGAATTTTGGTGTTTGGAAGAAGAACTTTGAGGAGCTTCGGTATGATGATGAATTATGGAAGACTCAATTGGCGCAAATGGATTGGACCTTACATGAGGTCTCATTGCGAAAGTCACTCGTTGTGAACTATCATTGTTATGAAACTTTGGTTGTGCCTAATAAAAAGATGTCCTATGCTTTCTTTATTCCTCATGTTGTGAACTATTACGGTATTTATAAAATATATATGGAGAGGGGGCTTATCTCAGAAAAAACTATTGAATATGATAAATATCGTGTTCTGTCGCATTTTGTAGGTAGCCGAATTATTCAATATCTTTATTTGGAGAAAGAAGTTTCTTTTGATATGTCAACTGCAAGAAACGTTTTGAATGAATATTTCGGAAATGTTCCTTATTATAAATATTTGAAGATAAAGGGGCGTTTTTTGGAAGTATTACAAAGAAGTGGTTTATTGCCAACTTTAAAATCGTTTCGTAGAAGTGTGTTTAAAAGACGGTAACTATTTTAAGAGAGAAGGTTGGGTAAGGGCATTCTTTTGCCGACTTCTCTCTGAATTTATGTATCGTACTACTTGCATTGAAAAATGTTGTAATTTACAAACGGTATTCAACACCCTCTCGGGATATAATTGTATTTCATTTATCATATTCTCATGATTTTAATATAAACATCAGATAATAAGAGAAATAGACTATGAGAAATGCTTTCAGAAACAAGCATTTCTCATAGTTTTTCCGCAAAATGACGCTAATTTTGCTCATTTCTCATACTTATTGGATTCATTTCTCATAATATCCCGGTCCTGGTATATAAATAGGTTGCGTAGGTTTCCCGATATTTTGCAACTTGCCTTCTGCTTTCAATCTGCGTATTTGTCGGCTGGCCATACTTTGAGTGAAGCAACAAATTGACTGCATATTAGTACGGGTTAATACGGGATTCGTTGCAAAATATTCAGTGAGTTCCCGATCAATTTCTTCTTCTGAAAGAGATGCGGAGTGCGGTTTATATTTTGAACGTCGTAGATGTGTGGCCATGCACGAACTTTTCAAATCTCTGTCAGCCTGGAAGTTGATGGATTTAAGTTTCACTTTGTCCGCACGAGTGGTAAGTGAGTGTATGGGTTCGGTGGCTTGCAACGTGATTTGAAAATAGCCGATTCCATCCAAATGTACTCTTTCACCTTCGCGAAGATGGTTGCTCATGCATCTACTTAGCTCCATTAACATAGCTTCTACTTCTGCTTTTCCGAAAGTGGTTGCCATATGGATTTCTCTTGCCAGTCTTTGGGTGGTGACATGCTGGAAATTAACCACCCGGGGGTGGTAACTTGGTTCTTCCCCTTCTTTTGTAGGTTGGGGATTCTTATAAAACTCGAATTGTATTGCCATTTCTGTTCTAATTTAATAATGGTTTATATGTTATGTTACTTAGGTTGTTGTTACATCTTGCCTTCATTATTTTATTTTTTTATCGGCATCTTTATCGTTCTACTCCAGTGGATAGGCTGTTGCACTCTAGTAGACAGAACTTTTTACTGTAGTGAACAGGTCTGTCTACTGTAGTGGAACGGTTGGGATATCCTTTCAAAGATACGACAATATTAGGTGAAAAACAAGTAAATGTTTAGTTGTTTACACGTAAATAATAGCTTGACTTTATACAAAATAAGGTTGGCTGGCATAAGAGGGATAGGGTTGTACCGACTATGAGAAATACCCTGAAATACAATGAGAAATAGGCGGATTATGAGTCGGAATATAGGATAAAGTATGAGAAATGCCTACTGGAAAATGTATTTCTCATAGTGTATCTGTTTGATTACCTATGCTTTATCCGAAAACGATGAGAATATGAGAAATGAAATTGAAAAATCTTTTCTAGTAGCGAAAGGTGGAACAAGTGCTTTTAAAATTTGTTTGTGTGGAATATTTACAGTACTTTTGTGCGTGGTAATAATCGCCCTACACAAAAACATGCAGGACAAACTAAATAAGTAATGAGAATAACACAAATCAGAGACGACGGCAAAGTGAACACTCTGCGGACGTTAAAAATCGAACAGCTCGTAGAGCTAATGAAAGTGGAAACCAAAGCGCAACTCGTCTCGGGAATGAGAGAAGTCCTGCCTTATATACTTCCAGGTGATAAAAATGACTATGTACAGAAAGTGCCGAAGCTACTTCCTGCAGCCGCCTTTGTCCGCAAGAACGGAATAATGACGATGGATGAGTACAATGGGGTTGTGATGATTCAGGTGAATAATCTGTCCGGGCTTATGGAAGCAGATGAAGTGAAAGAACGCGTGAAGGAGTTGCCTCAGACTTACCTTGCTTTTACCGGTTCGTCCGGAAAGTCGGTAAAGATATGGGTGCGCTTCACCTATCCCAATGACCTTTTGCCTGCTGACCGCGAACAGGCGGAGCTTTTTCATGCACATGCTTATCGGCTTGCCGTGAAGTTCTATCAACCTCAGCTTCCTTTCGACATTGAGCTGAAAGAACCTTCGCTGGAACAATATTGCCGTTTGACTTTTGATCCGGATTTATATTTCAATCCCGAGTCGATGCCTATCTATATGAAACAGCCGATGGCTATGCCGGGAGAAACGACTTATCGTGAACAGGTACAGGCGGAAGCTTCGCCCATGCAACGGCTTGCGCCGGGGTATGAGAAATATAATGCGCTTTCTGTACTTTTTGAGGCGGCTTTTGCCCGTGCGCTGGATGATCAGGGTAGCTATTTTCCGGGAAATGATATACATTCTCTGTTGGTTTGCCTGGCCGGGCATTGTTTTCGTGCCGGTATCCCCGAAGAGGATACAGTGAGGTGGTCCCGGGCTCATTATCGTTTGCCGAATGATGATTTGTTGATTCGGGAGACGGTGAAGAATGTGTATCGCACTTGCGAAGGATTTGCCGATAAGAGCTGTTTGCTGCCGGAACAGCTATTTGTAATGCAGATGGACGAGTTTATGAAACGGCGCTATGAGTTCCGCTTCAATCAGTTGACTTCACAGGTGGAGTGTCGGCAGCGGAACAGCTTTGATTTTTATTTTCGTCCGGTAGACAGGCGGTTGATGGCAAGCATTACGATGAATGCGCAATACGAAGGACTTAAACTGTGGGACAAAGATGTGGTGCGTTATCTGAACTCGGATCGTGTGCCAATCTATCAGCCTATTGAGGAGTTTCTTTATGGACTTCCTCACTGGGATGGAAAGGATCATATCGGTGATTTGGCTAAACGGGTTCCTTGTAGCAATCCTCATTGGGCGCAATTGTTTCGTCGTTGGTTTCTTAGCATGGTGGCTCATTGGCGTGGGTTGGGAAAAAATCATGCGAACAGCACTTCACCTATATTGGTAGGCCCGCAGGCTTACAGGAAGTCTACGTTTTGCCGTTTGATTCTTCCGCCGTGTTTGCAGGCGTACTATACGGATAGTATTGATTTTAGCCGGAAACGGGATGCGGAGTTGTACCTGAACCGCTTCCTGCTGATTAATATGGATGAGTTTGATCAGATCGGCATCAATCAGCAATCTTTCGTTAAACATATCCTGCAAAAGCCGGTCGTTAACACGCGTCGTCCGAATGCTTCGGCAGTAGAGGAACTTCGCCGCTATGCCTCTTTCATTGGGACAAGTAACCATAAAGATTTGCTGACGGATACTTCCGGCAGTCGTCGTTTTATCGGTGTGGAGGTGACTGGAGTGATTGATGTGGTCCGCCCTATTGATTATGAGCAATTGTATGCACAGGCAATGGCACTGCTGCGTAGTAATGAACGCTACTGGTTTGATGAGAAGGAAGAAGCCATCCTGACGGAAGCCAATCAGGAGTTTGAGCAGTCACCCGCCATAGAGCAGTTGTTTCTTGTGTATTACCGGGTTGCGGAAGATGAAGAGGAAGGAGAATGGATGCTTGCCGCGGATCTGTTGCAGCGGATACAAAAGGCTAGTAAGATGAAATTCTCTCCGGGACAGGTTAATTACTTCGGGCGTATCCTGCAAAGGTTGGGCGTGAAGTCATACAGGAAGACGCACGGGGTATATTATCATGTGGTGGCTGTATCTCAGACAAAGGCAGAGATACTTTCCGATAAATCGCGTTAATAATTAAGTGAAACTGCTGTCAGTTAATCAGTTTTATTGTATCTTTGCAATCTTAACTCATTTTATCATAAATAATGAAAGAATTCTTACAACTGATGCGACGTTTTGTGTCGCCTTACAAAAAGTATATAGGATGGGCCGTAGTCCTCAATATATTGTCTGCCGTATTCAATATCTTTTCATTTACTTTATTAATTCCAATATTGAATATTTTATTCAAGACAGGAACGGGTGAAAACGTTTATGCTTTTATGGAATGGGGAAGTGCAGATGTAAAGGATGTTGTGGTAAATAACTTCTATTATTATGTTTCGCAGATCATACAGTCCTATGGAGCGTCAATGGCTTTGTTGTTTTTGGGATTATTCCTTGCATTTATGACATTGATGAAAACTTCGTGTTATTTTGCTTCTTCGGCTATAATGATTCCCTTACGTACAGGAGTGGTGCGTGATATTCGTATAAAAGTATATACAAAAGTTATGCATTTGCCATTAGGCTTTTTTTCAGAAGAACGAAAAGGAGATATTATAGCCCGTATGAGTGGTGATGTGAGTGAGGTGGAGAATTCTGTTACCAGTTCTTTGGATATGTTGTTGAAGAATCCGATATTAATTCTTTTTTATTTTACCACCTTATTGGTGACTAGCTGGCAGTTGACTTTGTTTACTATACTTGTGTTACCGGGTATGGGATGGCTGATGGGAAAAGTTGGTAAACGTTTGAAAAGAGATTCACTTGAAGCGCAGGAGAGATGGAGTGATACGATGTCTCAGTTAGAGGAAACTTTAGGAGGCTTACGCATTATAAAAGCATTTATAGCTGAGAGTAAGATGATTGCACGTTTTGTGAAATGCAGCAATGAATTACGTGATGCGACCAACAAAGTTGCCATACGGCAATCTTTGGCACATCCAATGAGTGAGTTTTTAGGAACATTGTTGATTGTGATTGTGCTATGGTTTGGAGGTGCATTAATTTTGGGTGATAGTTCTTCTATTGATGCTTCGACTTTTATTTTTTATATGGTTATTTTGTATAGTATAATCAATCCATTGAAAGATTTCTCCAAGGCTGGATATAGTATCCCGAAGGGATTGGCTTCAATGGAGCGTGTGGACAAGATTCTAAAAGCTGAAAATAAGATTAAGGAAATCCCGAATCCGAAACCGCTGAAAGGACTGAATGATAAAATAGAGTTTAAAGATATTAGTTTCAGTTATGATGGGAAGCGGGAGATTCTAAAACATGTAAATCTGACGGTTCCTAGAGGACAGACTGTCGCATTGGTTGGACAGTCGGGCTCCGGTAAATCGACACTGGTGGATTTATTGCCACGTTATCATGATGTGCAGGAAGGAGACATTACGATTGACGGGACAAGTATCCGCGATGTACGTATTGCCGATTTACGCAGTTTGATTGGTAATGTAAATCAAGAAGCTATCCTGTTTAATGATACGTTCTTCAATAACATTGCTTTTGGTGTGGAAAATGCAACGATGGAGCAGGTTGTGGAAGCTGCGAAGATTGCCAATGCGCACGATTTCATTATGGAGAAACCGGAAGGATATAATATGAATATCGGTGACCGTGGCGGAAAGTTGTCCGGTGGTCAGCGCCAACGTATCAGTATCGCCCGTGCTATTTTGAAGAATCCGCCGATTCTGATTCTTGATGAGGCTACTTCGGCTTTGGATACGGAGTCAGAACGTCTGGTGCAGGAGGCGCTGGAACGCTTGATGAAGACGCGTACGACGATTGCTATTGCCCATCGTCTTTCTACTATCAAGAATGCAGATGAAATTTGCGTGTTGTATGAAGGAGAGATTGTAGAACGTGGCAAGCATGAAGAGCTTATAGAACTGAACGGTTACTATAAACGCCTGCATGATATGCAGCAGTTGTAATGGAGTTTGAAACCAGATGAAAAGATTCTCCATAAAACGTTTTGGATACTACCTTTTGTATTTACTGTCAATACATGTAGTAGCTTTGCTTTTTTTCTTTGTTTTTCGACTTACACTATTTTGTTCCATTGATTATCAGTTCCCGGCAGATATTGAAGGCGATGTTGCTTTAAAGGCAGTCGCCTTTGTGCGTGGATTATGGTTTGATAATGTGATAGCATGTTATATCCTGTTGCTGCCTTTGGTGGCAGTATGGATAACGGCTTTGTTCAATTATACGGCCAAGTGGCTGTTCCGGTCGGTAGCTGTCTATTTCATTTTGTTTTATTCACTTTCTTTTATCATAGCTGCGGCTAATATTCCCTATTTTGAATATTTCTTTAAGACTATCAATTCTTCAATTTATAACTGGTTTGGATATGGTGGAACAACTGCCGGCATGGTGTTTGGTGAATCTTCCTACTATTTTCCAATCTTTCTGGGCATATTATCTATCGTATTATTCGGTTGGGGAGTGTTTTTCTTAGCCTCATATTTTTATCGCCGAAGCGAGACAACGATATCTCGGATTTCGTGGAAAAGCCGATTGGCAATACTTCCCCTAGGAGCTGTTTGTGTAGGGCTATGTTTGTTTGGTATCCGGGGGCGCACAGGGTATAATCCGATTAAGGTAAGTCAGGCGTATTACTGTGATGACCCGTTCCTGAATCAATTGGGGGTGAATCCAGTCTTTAACTTGCTCACAAGTACGTTGGATGATAACCGGAAAGAGAACCGGACGCTGCATCTGATGTCGGAACAGGAAGCTTTGAAACAAGTACAAAACTACCTGCAAAGAAAAGGTGTGGCGGATATTTCTCCGATTGCCCGGAAGGTGGAGCGTGAAGGAGTGCCCAACCGGAAAAACGTGGTTTTGATATTTATGGAATCTATGTCTGCCAATCTGATGGGTAGTTTCGGTTCTGATAAGAAGTTGACCCCATATCTGGATAGTTTATACCGACAGTCATTGAGCTTTGAACGTTTCTATTCATCGGGCATTCATACGAATCACGGCATTTATTCTACGCTTTTCTCCTTTCCTGCAATAATGAAACGGAATGCGATGAAAGGTTCGGTGATTCCTGTCTATTCGGGACTGCCCACTGTGCTGAAAGATAATGGGTACTGTAACTTGTTCTTTATGACGCATGAGTCTCAATATGACAACATGAATGCGTTTCTTCGTACCAACGGATTTGATGAAATCTATGCGCAGGAAAATTATCCTTCGGAAAAAGTGGTGAACAGTTTTGGCGTGCAGGATGATTTCATGTATCAGTATGCACTTCCGATATTAAATGAAAAAGCAGATACGGGCGAGCCTTTTTTCACCGTATTGCTGTCTATCAGCAACCATCCGCCCTACGTCATTCCCCCTTACTTCCATCCTCATAGCGAAAAGCAGGAAGAGCAGATCGTAGAATATGCCGACTGGTCTATCCGGCAGTTTATGGATGCGGCGGAGAAACAACCGTGGTTTGATAACACGATCTTTGTATTCCTGGGTGACCACGGTAAGATGGTGGGTACACCAGAATGTGAGATGCCCCAATCTTATAACCATATTCCGTTGATGATTTACGGAAAAGATATTCCGCCGACTGTACACAATGGATTCGGAGGGCAAATAGATGTAGCTCCTACTTTATTGGGAATGCTTAATATGAGCTATTTGCAGAACAACTTTGGTGTGAATCTTCTCGAAGAAGAACGTCCGTGTATGTTTTTCACGGCAGATAACCTTATTGGAGCAAAAGATCTGACTCATTTGTTTATTTACTCTCCAGACAATCAACAGGAATTTAAGTATAAACTGGAAAATGAAAAATTGCATGTTGCTGCCGATGACGAAGGCTTCGGACTACTGAAGAATTATTGTTTCTCGATGTTGCAGTGTACGGAACAGATGGTGAAAGAACACAAGACCATTGACAGGGCTGCTGTTAAATAAATGTATTCTATGGTAACAAAATCGGTAGTTAGAGAATTTGTGCGCTTTGGTGTGGTTGGTGTGATAGCCACAGTGCTGCATTACGGGATTTATTATTGCTTGAAGTCGGTCGCCAATGTGAATGTAGCTTATGCAGTTGGATATATAATTAGTTTTATCGTGAACTTTTATCTGACTTCGTATTTTACTTTCGGAACGTCTCCTTCGTGGAAGAAACTGGCAGGAATGGGAGGAGCACATCTGATAAATTTCCTGTTGCACATGATTTTACTGAATATTTTCTTATATTTGGGTATTTCTAAGACATGGGCTCCTATTCCGGTATTTGCGATAGTGATTCCTGTGAATTTCCTGTTAGTACGGTTTGTATTTAAACATAAAAAGCTATGAATGGTGTGAGACTTATAATTGTGGTTCCTTGTTATAACGAGGAAGAAGTGTTGAAAGAGACGACTCGGCAATTATCTGGTGTCCTTACCCGAATGGAGGAGGAAGGGAAGATAGCTGAAGGAAAGATATTATATGTCGATGACGGAAGCAAGGATTTGACCTGGCCATTGATAGAGCAATTGTCTGAATCGAATATATGCGTGGCTGGTTTGAAATTGGCACACAATGTCGGTCATCAACAGGCTCTTTGGGCCGGATTGGAGCTGGTGGCAGGCAGTGATTATGATGCCGCTGTATCTATTGATGCCGATTTGCAGGATGATGTGAATGCTATTGTAGAAATGGTGGATTATTTTTCACAAGGTGTTGATGTGGTATTCGGCGTCAGACGAGAACGTAAGACGGATACATTTTTTAAGAAACATACAGCGCAGCTGTTTTATAAGCTGATGAGTACAATGGGAGGAGAGATTGTCTATAATCATGCGGATTTTCGCCTGATGAGCAAACGGTCTTTGAAAGCATTGGTTTCTTTTCCGGAACGTAACCTTTTCCTTCGCGGAATGGTCTGTCTTTTGGGGTATGCCACTGCATCTGTTTATTATGACCGTAAAGAGCGCTTTGCCGGTGAATCCAAATATCCATTCACGAAGATGCTGAATTTTGCGTTGGATGGTATCACTTCTTTCTCTGTCAAACCGTTGCGGTTGATTACAACTTCGGGGCTTATCTTTATGCTGGTTTCTTTCTTTGCCATCATTTACGCTTTGGTAGAGTTTATCGGTGGGGATGTTATTAGGGGATGGACTTCGTTGCTTATCTCCGTGTGGTTTATCGGTGGAGCTATTCTGACTGCTGTCGGTATTATCGGTGAGTATATCGGTAAAATATATAAGGAAGTAAAACGCCGTCCGCGTTATCTGATAGAAAAAGAAGTAAACCTGTAAGGGTTTACTTCTTTCCGATATTCTTCTTTTTTGATTCTATTTTTTCTCTTTAAAGTGATATAGATAGATTATATCGCGAATGTCACATCCTCTTTTCGGACTTTGATATACTTCTTCAAAGGAGTATCGCGACTCATATCTGGGTTTGAAGCCCTCGAAATCATGCTTTCCTACTAATAAATATCCTTCTGACGGCATGTCCTTTTCAAACAAACCTATCTGGTCTTTGTGATAGAAGTTAACAGTATAGAAACGTAGCATATCTACGGCTATATAGGAGTATATCTTACTGCCGGAAGCAATTTCCTGAATTTCTGTAGCCATTCCCTTGTCCGACTTGGTATTCAGTATGGCAGGCTGATAAGCGCCATCTAAAGACATAAAGAGCGAGAACGTTACAAAAAGCGTGGCATATACTAATTTCATATCAGGTGCTTTCTGCTTGATTGTATGGAAAAAGTAGATGGCTCCGAGCAAAGGTAAACATATCACAAGGATATGACCGGCATTGAGCGATATATTTTTCAGGGCATTTAAGAAAGCGATGTTTTCAGCAGCATGTCTGCCGTGGAAGATTGTATCAGGTACTAATCCCAGTTGGATGGCAATGAATGTAGCTAGGAGAAGAATACCTGCGACAGACAAAAAGCCGCCATATACTTTGATTGCTTTGGAGTGCCTGCCTGCCAGATACATGATGTATTCTGCCAGGAAATAGGCAATGAACGGGTAAATAGGTAATAAGTAGACGCTGCGTTTGCTCTTGGGGATACAATAGAAAACAAAGATAAGTACAATGCTTAATAAAGAAAAAAGGCGTGTGTTGTCCATCTCTCGGATGTAGGTCGTGAGTTTATTCCACCATTCACGGGGCTTGCCGGTCACTTTGGTATAAGTCAGCGTAAAGAGGGAAAGTAAAACTAACAATGTATAAGGTGCGTAGCCGGACACAACGGTGATGATGTTGTAGTAGGCCGGGTTCTCGTGAGATTCATAACTCATTTTTCCCATGAAACGTCCGAAGTTTTCTTCCATAACTAGCGCGATGAAGTTGTCTCCTCCCTGTTGGTAAGCGGCAACGTACCAGATAGCGGGCAGGATGCAAGAGGTAATGGCAATCAATGCCATGGAAAAGAAGGCTTTGAAGAAGTTGGTGCCGCGCAGAAGCAGGTAAACACCGGTCACCAGGCAGGGGAGAAGAATTCCTACCGGTCCTTTGGTAAGTGTGGCGCAGCCCATCAATAAAGTGGCTATCCAGGGAAAGCCTCTTCGCTCCTTCTCACACCATCGGTAAAGTTGGTATAAAGCAAGGACTATAAAGGCGGTTAGCATCATGTCTACGCGGCAGTTCATCCCAGCACGGTGCACTTCGAAATTGCTGAGGGTAATTAATCCCATGAGCAGGGCGATACCGGTTCCTCTACGCTTGGCATAGAATAAGAATCCTCCTAATACCATCGCTATCAGGGCTAGAGCTGACGGCATACGGGCTGTATATTCGGTCACTTCGCCCGTAATAGAAGAAATGGCAGCGATACACCAATGAAAGAATGGTGGTTTATAAGCAATATCTCCACCATTATTGACCGGCAGAATCCAATTGCCGCTTTCGAGCATTGAATACGAAACGATGGCTTCGCGTGGTTCTCCTTTTGTATGGAAATCGGTTAGCCCTAAAAAGGGAAGAAGGGTGATGACACAAACAATAGTCAGAAGAATAAATTGTTTATTTCTCATATATTTATAATATGTGTTAGATGTAAAAACTTTCAGCGTTCAAAGATAGGAAGATATTTGAGTGAATTTGGTCTGATTTTCTTATTTTCTGCCAAAATCCGCCGGAATCTCCCCCCATTCTTTCGTTTCCCATTTCAAGATACGTGTGGTGTAGGTATTCTCCCTCAGCCACTTTTCCGCCCGTTCTATCAGCAGGAACAATTCTTCGGTTTCTTTGGTACGGGGAAGTTTGGTCTTGCATTTTTTCTGGCGTACCCAACTGATGGCATTGACGCTGTCGCTATAAATAGGCATATCGAATCCTTTTTGTTTCAATAGCGCCAGTCCGTGCACGATGGCCAGGAACTCACCGATATTGTTCGTCCCTTTCATCGGTCCGAAGTGGAAGATTTGCTGCCGGCTGGCAATGTGTACCCCACGATATTCCATGGGGCCGGGATTGCCGCTGCAAGCAGCGTCGACTGCCAGGCTGTTGTCAATCACGCAAGCAGGCAATGTGTCCGGAGAAGCTTTTGTTCCGCTTGGTTTAGCTTTCGCGTTTTTGCCGATATAGGCGTAGGGAGACATGGTGAGTGCCCGCTCGGCTTCTTCGCGAGTATCGAATGATTTGTATTTGGCGGCTTCGTATCCTTTGATTTGAAGCTGGCAATCCGTCCAGGAGGTGTAAATTCCGGGCGTGACGCCTTCCCATACTACGTAGAATTTCTGTTTAGCCATTTTTTGACGATGAATTAAATAGGGTCAATGAATTGACGGTGCGAAGGTACAAATATATTCTCTAACTGAACAAGTTAGAGGCGCTACTTGTTATAAAAAAAAGAGAGTTTAAGAATATGAACTAAAGAAAGGAGCTATCATGGAAAAATCTTTTAGCGAGGCTTTAAAACAACGTCGGACTTACTATTCAATTACTAATCAGTCGCCTATACCGGATCAGGAGATAGAGTGTATCATCAATATGACAGTGCGCCACGTGCCGTCGGCATTCAATTCACAGACTACACGCGTAGTCTTGCTGTTGGGAGAATCTCACAAGAAATTATGGCAGATTGTAAAGGATGCGTTGAAGAAGATTGTGCCGGCCGAGGCTTTCGTAAAGACAGAAGAGAAAATAGATAATTCATTTGCCTGCGGGTATGGAACCGTTTTGTTCTTTGAAGACCAGAAAGCGGTCAAAGGACTTCAGGAGGCTTTCCCGTCTTATCAGGAAAACTTTCCGGGATGGTCATTGCAGACTTCGGCAATGCATCAACTCGCTATATGGGTAATGCTCGAAGATGTAGGTTTCGGAGCGTCGCTGCAACATTATAATCCGTTGATTGACGAAGAAGTGCGCCGCGCATGGAATTTGCCGGAACACTGGCATTTGATTGCGGAAATGCCGTTCGGGCTTCCTACCGCCCAACCGGGGAAAAAAGAATTCCAGCCGTTGGAAGAACGGGTGAAAGTTTTCAAATAATGAATTAAATGACTAATTTTGTGAGCAAAATTAGTCATTTATGGTTCGTATCTTCCTTACCGGCTATA